>JAEEGJ010003585.1_pt1 | contig 58179 bp, 50 predicted proteins | sample 8958761 | NCBI WGS metagenome assembly JAEEGJ01 (sample SAMN16246546, study PRJNA631951) | gut metagenome | biome: gut microbiome; feature: rumen; material: RS-attached | host: Bos | place: Iran: Karaj | collected 2018-10 | reverse complement strand
CGTTGCTTCGAATTAAACCACATGCTCCACCGCTTGTGCGGGTCCCCGTCAATTCCTTTGAGTTTCATTCTTGCGAACGTACTCCCCAGGTGGAATACTTATTGCGTTAGCTGCGGCACCGAGGGGCGGATGCCCCCCGACACCTAGTATTCATCGTTTACGGCGTGGACTACCAGGGTATCTAATCCTGTTTGCTCCCCACGCTTTCGAGCCTCAGTGTCAGTTACAGTCCAGTAAGCCGCCTTCGCCACCGGTGTTCCTCCTAATATCTACGCATTTCACCGCTCCACTAGGAATTCCGCTTACCTCTCCTGCACTCCAGCCACGCAGTTTCAAATGCAGTCACGGGGTTGAGCCCCGGGATTTCACATCTGACTTGCACGGCCACCTACACTCCCTTTACACCCAGTAAATCCGGATAACGCTTGCCCCCTACGTATTACCGCGGCTGCTGGCACGTAGTTAGCCGGGGCTTCTTAGTCAGGTACCGTCATTATCGTCCCTGCTGATAGAGCTTTACATACCGAAATACTTCTTCACTCACGCGGCGTCGCTGGTTCAGGGTTTCCCCCATTGACCAATATTCCCTACTGCTGCCTCCCGTAGGAGTTTGGGCCGTGTCTCAGTCCCAATGTGGCCGTTCTACCTCTCAGTACGGCTACTGATCGTCGCCTTGGTGGGCCGTTACCTCGCCAACTAGCTAATCAGACGCGGGCCCATCCTGTACCTATGAATATTTGACCGGAACATCATGCGGTATTCCGATGTTATGCGGTTTTAGCGGTCGTTTCCAACCGTTATCCCCCTGTACAGGGCAGGTTACCCACGCGTTACTCACCCGTCCGCCACTAAGTTTAGAATCACTAGGTTTCATCTAAACTCCGTTCGACTTGCATGTATTAAGCACGCCGCCAGCGTTCATCCTGAGCCAGGATCAAACTCTCGTATAAAGTTTATTCCTCTCAGTGAACTCTGACTTATTATTAAGCCTTTGTTTCCTGAAATTTACATTTGTTAAAGTTCGCTTCTTTTCATCGAAATGAAAGAAACATTTCAAACGAATCTTCAAGGTTGTTTCACTATTCAGTTTTCAAGGTTCATGCACTGAAAATAACCGCCCGGAGGGCGTCAGCAAAGGTGATTATAACACCGGGGATAGGCAATGTCAACAACTATTTTCATCTTTTTTTATGCCTTTTTTCGGGGCGTTTTTCCTACCACAATATATTGTTTTCATTGCCCCTTCGTTACCACAAGAGCGTTCCGGGAAGCCATGTCTATTATGGCATTTTTCGAATTCTTCTTCCCGCATCGTCTAACTTTCTTCATAAAAACGGCACCAAACCCTGACAGGTCTGATGCCGCATGGAATACCTCTCAAAACAAACCGTTTCTACCATCTCGCAAGATGCACGGCGAAGCCGCCGAAATCCTGCTTGAGGTAGATCAGTTTGATGTTTCCTTTTTCATCGCGCATGACAGAGTCGTAATCGAGCTCGATTCCGTTCCGCTCAAGATAGGCGATTGCACGGTCCATATAGTTCGTCGCAACCGCGATGTGGCCGAGCCGTCCCTCGCCGTCGTACTTCATGACCTCAACGCCGCCTCCGACGAAATAGGAAATCGGAATCTCATGAATGTCCATTCCGAATATCGCAGAAAACAGCTTGGCCGTGCGGGCAGCCTCTTCCTCATTTGCGGAATTGATGCCGATATGCTTCACGCCGAAGCCGAGCATCTTGCCTACGGCTCCCTTCGTGAGCGCGGTGATTCCCGCAAAATCTCCGGCATTGATCATGTCCGGCTTCACCATCCAGCTGCCGCCGCAGGCAATGATCTTATTGAAATCGAGGTAACTCTTCAGATTGCCCTCGCTGATTCCGCCGGTCGGCATGAACATCAGCTTGCCGTACGGCGCAGACATCGCCTTGATCATCGGAAGACCTCCACTTGCTTCGGCCGGGAAAAATTTCACGACTTCAAGCCCAAGCTCCAACGCCTGCTCAATCTGGGAAGGATTGTTCACGCCGGGCACAATTGCAACACCTTTTTCAAGGCAGTACTTTACAACCTTCGGATTCAGTCCCGGGCTCACGATGAACTCGGCTCCTGCTGCCAATGCCGCATCAACCTGCTCCGTCGTAAGAACGGTTCCCGCTCCGAGAAGCATCTCGGGATACGCCTTCTTCATCGCGGCAATCGCCTCACCTGCGGCCTCGGTCCGGAAAGTCACTTCCGCAACCGGAAGCCCTCCGTCGATCAAAGCCTTCGCAAGATCAACCGCATCCGAGGCGCGGTCAATCCGGACAACCGGAATGATGCCGAAATCGCGAAACTTCTTTAAAATCTCATTCATTGCCTTACCTCTTACTTTTTCAAAATTCCGGACAGCGTAACGAAACCGCCGTTCAACGGATTGTGGTCATACCAATACTTCAAAACGGAATTCTGCTCGATGCAGGACATCATGTTCTGTCCGATATCGAGGTTCGCCGTTGCGGTCGCAAATACAAACAGGATGAAGATGAAGCATGCTCCCATCAGCAACCCGACCGTCATGCCGGCAAGCCGGTTCGCTGCGCGAAGCCCGGGCGCCTTGGCAATCAGATTGAGCGCCATGAACGCAAGGAACACCAACAGCCATATCACAAGGAAGGTAAACAGATAGACTACCGCCTGCAGAATGATTGTGGCAAGCGAAGTCGCCACATAATCCTTCGCGTCCTCCACACCGAGATCCTTGTAAGAGTCTTCCGTATTATATATTCCGAGTTCTTCGCGAATCGATTCGGGAATCTTCAGGTCGTCCAAAATCTCTTTCGTAACGGTCTTGTCAAAATGGATGTCGTCCAAATTCAGCTTATCCGTGACCTTTTCCTTCACCCGGATGACCGAAGGCGAATCTTCCTTAACGAGCACCTTCGAAATGATCGGTGCAACGATCGCCGTCAGAATCAGGGCGAGGGCAAATGCCACAAGATAATACACCATCTTCACCACGCCGAGCTTCAAACCGATCAGCCCGAGCACGGCCAGAATGCATATGCACGTAATAACCAGCCAGTTCATGTCTTACCTCCTTATTTCTTCTCCCCAACGAGACGTACCCTCTCAAGATAGGTGTCTCCCACAAACAAATACTCATTCGTTCCGTCGAGCCCCAACGCATAACGGAGGCCCTTCGTCAGATTCACGCGGATCTTATCCCTGCCGCCGATTCGGAAGATATACACCTCCGACTCGTTGAACATGATTCCGTCGTTTCCGTCAATCAGAAAATCGGTGTAAAGTTCCGAAATGCCGCGCTCGTCCAACACTTTTCCTTCGAGGTCGTAAACCCGCACAAGGAAGTTTCCGCCGCCGGCGTTGCTTTCGGTCACAAGCGCCAGGCAGGAATCCGAATAGGAAACCATGCTGATCGGCGCATCCGCGACAATCTCCTTGCGAAGATCCGCGATTTCTTCCATATCGTAGATGCGGACACCTTTGTCACCGTATGCCGCAATTGTATTGTTGTTGACAAATTCGACGTCGGCAATCATTTCGTCGGCGAATATCTCGACTGCCACAAGTCCGTCGTAATAGTTTCCGCCGACAGCGCCGAAGTTATAAAACGACAGCTGCGTCTGCAGATGGTCTTCTTTAAATGAGGCAAATGCCGTCACAAGCTTTGTGCCGTCGTTCGAAAGAGAAAAATCAATCGGAAATCCGCTCGTCGAAACAAGAGTATTCATGTCGACCAAAACGGTCCCGTCCGCTTCGTACAGCCGGATGAAGTCCTCATCGCCGTTGGTCATCCATACCGCGGTCACGCCCTGCGAAGCAACCTGCACCTTCACAATCTGGTAGGCCGTCGTAATCGGTGTCGATTCCCCGTTCGGATTGATGATGACCAGGGATTTGCCGCCGACCTCGCCGACCGCAGCGGAGTTGCCGCACGTGTCGCCGTAGGGACGGTTCATATTATAGGAAACCGCAACAACCGTCTTGCCCTTGCGGTCAACAATCTCGGCGCCGTCACGGGTATAACGGAACACGCCCTTCGCAGACGGCAGGTAATGCGCCTCACTCGTCTCGGCGAATTCCGTCGTCTTGCCGATTACGTCGAAATTCTCATAGGTTCTTCTGTCCCGGTTTCGCTTCGAAATGTATACCGACAGTACAATGACCAGTACCGCTAGCACCGAAGCTCCGCCGATAATCTGCCACTTATATTTCTCCATAACACTCCGCGGGATTACAGTTCCCTGCGTCCTTCCAAAGCACGAAGCAACGTCACTTCGTCAATATACTCCAAATCGCCGCCGACCGGAACGCCGTTCGCAATTCTCGTAACCTTGATTCCCGTCGGTTTAATCAGCCGGCTGATATACATCGCCGTCGCTTCCCCCTCCACGCCGGAATTGGTTGCAATGATCACCTCGTCCACGTCGCCCTGCAGACGCACCATCAGTTCCTTGAGCTTAATGTCTCCGGGCCCGATTCCGAGCATCGGGGAAATCGCCCCGTGCAATACATGGTAGACGCCGTCGTACTGCCCGGTCTTCTCATAAGCAGCCAGGTCGCGCGGGTTCTCGACGACCATGATCACCTTATGGTTCCTCTTTGGGCTGCCGCAAATCGGACACTCCTCGCGGTCCGTCAGCGTAAAGCAGGTCTTGCAGTACTTGACATTGTTCCGTGCGGAAAGCATTGTCTCCGTCAGCTTTTCCACCTGCTCCTTCGGCTGATTGATGATGAAAAATGCGAGGCGCTGGGCAGACTTTGTCCCGATTCCCGGAAGTCTCCCCAGTTCTGAAATCAATTTGCTGATATGTTCGCTGTAATATTCCATTCCTTATCCTGTCTGAATCAGAACAGCCCGCCGAAACCGCCGAGTCCGCCGATTCCGCCGGCAATTTCATTCATCATCTCGGCGCTCTCTGCTTCCATCGTGCGAAGCGCCTCGTTAACAGCCGTCATGATGAGGTCCTGCAGCATCTCGACATCGTCCGGATCCACAACCTCGGGAGCAATCTCGATTCCGACGACTTCCTTCTGTCCGGAAACACGTACCTTAACGGCACCGCCGCCTGAAGTAGCTTCCCAGACCTTCTCCTCAAGCTCCTTCTGCTTCTCCTCCATCTGGCGCTGCATCTTCTGTGCCTGCTTCATCAGATTGTTCATGTTGCCGGGCATCATGCCACCGCCGTATCCGCCTCTTTTTGCCATTTGTCTAATCCTCCTGTGTAATCGTAAATCCGTTCAGTCTTTCATTCAAAACGGTAATATCCGCTTCCTTGCGGAACGCTTCCGCATTGCTTTCATAAGCCATCTCGACTTCAATGTTGACGCCGACCATCTTCGCGATCAGCTTCCGAAGCTCTTCCTTGCGCGCGTCACGGTCCATGTAGCAGTGGTCGGTCTTGTTGGCGAAGAGAATCCGAAGCCGGTTCTCTCCCGCCGGGCAGGGCTTCGCGCTTAAAAGGGACAGTCTGCCGGGCATCGGGAAGCTCTCCACGATTCCCTTCCAGTCCTGCGCAATCCTTTTCAGATCTTCGGGCAATGCAACCGGTACTTCAACCGGCGCTTCCTCCTCGGGCTCCGCCGCGGTCTCCGCGCTCGGAATCGCCACGCCCTCACGCTTCAGGGTTTCGGTTGTTTCCTCAAGCTTTCGGATTCTTGCAAGCACCGCATCGTTATCCGTATCGCTTTCGGGACGGCACATGCGCATGAATTCCATCTCGATCAGGATGCGCTTCTGAGTGGCATAACGGATCTTGTTCGTCAGCTCGCAGCAGATTCCGATGAACCGCATCAGCTCCGCCTCCGTAAAGACCTGTGCCTCCTGCTTTAAGATTTCCATCTGCTCGCCGGACACCTCAAGGATATCCTGCACGTCCCCGCCTCCCGCTGTCAGCAGAAGGTTTCGCATATACCATGTAAAATCCACAACGAAACGCGAAAGCTCGCGCCCCGCAATGACCAGCTCATCGAGAAGCTTCATGCATGCCGAGACATTTCCGTCCCGGACGTAACGAAGCATCTTCGCAAACACTTCCATGTCGACCGTGCCGAGAATGCCGAGCACCTTGTCGTACGTAAGCTCCTGTCCGTAGTAAAATGCCACGCAGCGTTCCAAAAGGCTTAACGCATCACGCATCGATCCGTCAGCCGCTTTGGCGAGATACGTCATCGCCTTTTCCTCGGCCGTAATGCCCTCGCGTCCGCAGAGGTCCATCAGCCGGTCGGCAATCGTCTCCATCCGGATCCGCTTGAAATCATACCGCTGGCACCGCGAAAGAATCGTGATTGGAATCTTGTGCGCCTCGGTCGTTGCGAGGATAAATACGACATACGACGGCGGTTCCTCGAGTGTCTTTAAAAGCGCGTTGAAAGCGCCCTGTGAGAGCATATGAACCTCGTCGATGATGTACACGCGGTACTTTCCTTCGGTCGGCGAATACCGGACCTCGTCCACAATCTCGCGGATGTTGTCCACGCTGTTGTTGCTGGCGGCATCGATTTCCGCCACATTCATCGAGCTTCCCGAGAGGATGTTCTTGCAGACCGCGCACTCGTTGCACGGATTTCCGTCCTTCGGATTCAGGCAGTTGATTGCCCGCGCGAAAATCTTCGCGACGGAAGTTTTTCCTGTACCTCTCGTCCCGCAGAAGAGATAAGCGTGGCCGACGCGTTCGGACAGGATCTGATTCTTCAGGGTACGCACAATATCGTCCTGGCCTTTTACTTCCGAAAAGGTGTCCGGACGGAACTTGCGGTACATAGCCGTGTATGCCATCATTTACCTCCTGCGCAGAATAACTCATTCTGATAAATTGTACCACAAACATTGTGAAAAAACAATATTCGAGGGGAAATGCAAGAATATCTTGCGTTTTTTCGGGCACCCCGGGAAACGTCCCATTTTCCTTCGGCAAAGCCCTGAAAATCTTGTTGTCTCCTTTTATTTGCGCTATACTGATTTTATAACAAACCGTCGCCTTTCCTGAAAAGGCGGGTTTGATTTACGCAAAGAGGAGGCCGTTTCATGAATAACAAAAAACCTGTATTGATTCGCATGATTGTGCTTTTTGCCGTTCTGGCAATCGCATTTCTCGTCGGATGGATCGGCGACTGGATTGATTTCTACGACCTGGGAGACGCGTTCGGCAATTTCCAGGGCGTCAGACTGCTGTATCTTGTGTGCATGGTATGCGGCGTGCTGCTTGTCGAAACACTGATCGTGTTCATTCTCGGCCTTTTCGAGCCCGAGAATCACCGTGCGCGCTCCGTGCTTTCAATCGTATCGAGCATGTTAAAGTACGTGACCGCCATCGTCATCTTATGCTGGGGTCTCTCGATTCTCGGCTGCAACGTTTCGACGATCGTTGCCAGCGTCGGAATCTTAGCCCTGGTCATCGGCTTCAGCGCAGAGAGCCTGATTGCCGACGTTGTGACCGGAACCTTCATGCTGTTTGAGAATCAGTATAATGTCGGCGACATCGTGGAGGTCGGCGGCTTCCGCGGAACCGTGACCAGCATCGGCATCCGCACCACCTGCATTACCGATCCCGGCGGAAACGTAAAGATTGTCAACAATTCCGCGATGCAGAACATCCTGAACCGCTCCGACAAGCCTTCCCGAAGCATCAGCGACATTGCGATTCCTTATCAGACCGATCTCGAGAAACTTGAGGCCGGCATTCCGAAGCTCGTGGAGGAAATCTTCGCAAAGCATCCCGATGTCATGAAGGAACCCCCGAAATACCTCGGCGTGCAGGCGCTTGCCGACAGCGCGGTCGTTCTCCGTTTCGTGGTAAATGTGGACGAAAAAGATATCTATTCCGGCGCGCGGATTCTGAACCACGATCTTCTGCTCGGCTTCCGCAAGCTCGGCGTGGAGTGCCCGTTCCCGCAGCTCGATATCCATACCGACAAGTCCTGATTCACGGTTCGTTAAGAACTCTGCATCAAGGAGGAATTTATGGAATTTAACCGTATACCGGATGAATACAATCGATTACCGGAAGAAGATCATCTTGTTCCCGAAATTGCTTCCCCGGCACCGGAATGTCCTCCCATAAGTCCGGAAATCACAACAATTCCGGAGGAATTCTCCGTTCTTCCCGAAGCGGCCGATGCAAAAGCGGACCGGTCCCAAAGCCGGAACGTTCTTAAGAAGCTCTTTAGAAGCCTGCAGATGCCTGTTGCCGCTGCCCTTGCGACCACTGCCGTGTTTCTCGCCGCGTCCGGAGCCGACCCGCTCGGAAACGACTTTTTGGCAAGCGGAAGCGACGATCCAATTGCCGTAGCCCTTTCGACTCCGACTCCGACACCGACTTTAGAACCGGCACCTACAGAAGCTCCGACACCGACGCCGACGCCTGCGTATCTGAATTATCCGGAGGGTTCCGTCACGGACGCTACCGAAAAGGTGCTGACGGTCATCCATGCTTCCAATGAGCCGGACTATATCTTTGAGTCCTCACCGTGCGAGACAGAGCAGGAGGCTATGGCGGAAGTCAAAGCATGGCTTAAGACCTGGGGCGGCAATCCGAACTTCCTGCCCGAAACATCGCGGACCAGAAAGTTCCTCGGCTATCAGTTGAGCGACGATGCCATCATCGCCGGCAGCGGCGACAGCCCGCAGTCCATGGTGCTTCTCGGCGGAACCATCTATGCCGTATATCAGGTGGACATCTACTGTGACGCTTACCTCAGAAGCCACGCCGAAGGTTATTATGAATTCGGTGACTCCACGCTTCCGTTGCTTCCGAATCTCAATCCGGACTTCGCCGGTGATATGGCCTGGAATGAGGAAGGGCTTCCCGAGCAGTATGTCCGCATGGTACTGGAAGGAGATACTGCTTACCGCTACCTTGAGATGGGTGAGGTCTGGGAGAAGTACTACAGAGGACAGCTTGCCGACGTACCCGGAGCGACCTATGATCCAAGCTCGAATACCTTAACGCTCGAGAACTGCACGGCGGAAGTTTTGGACATCAACCTCATGGGCAACGGCTTCACCGTCAACCTGATCGGGGAAAACCGGCTCGGATGCATTACCGCCTGGGGTGCGATGTACGGCGGCAGCATCACATTTTCCGGAAACGGCTCTCTGATCGTTAATGAGAGTCAGGCAAATGCCGTCGGTTTGCTTCTGAATGCTGAGGGCAGCCAAAGCGCAGTCATCTGTAAGGGCGGCGTGGAAATCGAGATTTACGGCGCGGAAAAGGCAATTGAAGTTGTGGATTCGCTTCTCGACAATCCGATTTGCTTCCTTGCGGATCACACCCTGTTAGCCGGCGGCGTTCGAAACGTCACGGAGAATACCGCTCCGGACGGAAGCACCGTCTATAGCGCAACCGTCGTAATTCCCGACGGAACGCCTGCAACCTTCGCCGGATTCGAATCTCTCGACTGACCTTTCGTTGAAAAAGCCGATCTCCTTTACAGGAGACCGGCTTTTCTTATGCCTTCTTATTCTCTTCTCGTCTGATCTTTTGGTACAGTTCCTCGGTCGCGAGCGCCATCTTCGTGACGGCGAAATCGTTCCCGTGCGGGTACACGTACCAGGTGTCCTGAAGCGTGTTCAAATCGACGCAGTCCCCGTATTTGCCGAGGTATTCGTACTCGATATGGACCGAATACTGCGTCGCGGCCGGAATCTCCATGGAAAATGCCATGCCCTGATCATCGGTGCCCCACACGCGGAAGCCCTTTTCGTCGTGTACCATTTTCCCGTTTCCGAGCCGGACATAGCCCTTCGCATTCGGAAGCGAATCCACGTGGACATCGAGCTCTCCGCTTGTGTATGTGCCTGCCTCCACTTCGGCCCGCACATTGCTGCGCTCCCATTCATACCAGTCGGGAATATGGGAGAACTCGGTCTGCCCGTCCTCTGCGGTCAGCTCGTTTAACCCGCTTAATACCCAGGTCTTCCCGCAGGCCTTGCAGCGAAGCTTCGTTCCTTCCGTTTCCATCCGGAACTCGGTTTTACAGGCAGGGCACTGATAGAGCACCTTTTGCAGTCCCTCGGCGCGCTTTCTGTATTTCGTCCGAAGTCCGCGTTCCTTCTGCCACCGGTAATCGTCATATTGAAATGCTTCGACGAGCTTTTTGTTAATCTCCTCAACGCTCATCCCGGCAAGTTCCTCCGGCGTGAATAAAAGCGTCATCTCCGCTTCGGTCGGCTTGATGCCGCGGTCGTGAAGATTCCAAAACGGCGAGGTCACATGGTTTCCGTGGCAGATAAATGTCACGACCGGAACCTTCATGACCTTGCAAAGCTTTCCGAGAGATTCCGGAAGCACGGCCGTCGTGCCGCAAAGCGAATAACGCGCCTCCGGATATACAACCGCGATGTCCCCGTTTTTGAGTACCTGCTTCAGCTGCTTCACGAGAACGATATCGTTCGTGAATTTGCGCTTGCAGATGCAGCCCACGTTCCGAAGAAGCTTCTCCCTGCCGATGAAACCGTCAATCGCAACGACATAATTGGCGCGGCTCGGAAAGATGGCCTTCGTCAGAACCTTGAAATCCAAAAAGGAATTATGATTGCAAAGCATCAGATACGGCGGCTTGAGGCCTTCCGTGCGGGTTTTCGTAATCTTCGTCCGGTGTTTAAAGACGTCAGGCGCACTCAGGATATACGTCAAAGGCCGCAGGTACCATTTCGTCCGTACCGGCGGCTTGCTCATATCGAATCGCGTGAAGTTTTTGCTGTCCATAAGGTACTCCTCTTATGAAAACAGGGGGTCGTGAACGGCCCCCTGTAAATATCGGATTGTTCCCGCTGCGCGGGTATGTGCTGCTTAGTATCCCATGTCGGGTGCAGCCGGTGCGGCAGGCTGAGGCTCCTTCTTAATCGCAACAACCGCTTCGGTCGTCAGAAGGGTAGCGGCAACGCTCGTTGCATTCTCCAAAGCGCAACGCGTAACCTTAACGGGATCGATGATTCCGTTCTCAACCATGTCAACATATTCGCCCTTGTAAGCATCAAATCCGATGCCGGGCTTCGAGTGCATAACCTTATCGACAATGACGGTGCCTTCGTAACCGGCATTCTTCGCAATGATCAGAAGCGGTGCCTGAAGGGCCTTCAGGATGATGTTGGCGCCGGTCTTCTCGTCGCCTTCCATCTTGGCTGCAACAGCGGCAACCTTATCGATTGCATGCAGGTAAGCGGAACCGCCGCCTGCGATGATGCCTTCCTCAACAGCAGCCTTCGTAGCGGCAATGGCGTCCTCAAGACGAAGCTTTGCTTCCTTCATCTCGGTCTCGGTAGCAGCGCCGACACGGATAACGGCAACGCCGCCTGCGAGCTTAGCCATACGCTCCTGAAGCTTCTCCTTGTCAAATGTGGACGTGGACGTCTCGTACTGTGCCTTAATCTGCGCGATACGTGCGTTCACGGCAGCCTTGTCGCCTGCGCCGTCCACAATCGTCGTGGATTCCTTCATAACCGTAACGTTCTTGGCTTCGCCGAGCTGATCGATCTTCGTATCCTTAAGCGTCAGGCCGACTTCCTCGGAAATAACCTGGCCGCCGGTCAGGATTGCGATATCCTGCAGCATTTCTTTTCTGCGGTCGCCGTAGCCGGGTGCCTTAACGGCAACAACGGTAAATGTGCCACGCAGCTTATTGAGAATCAACGTCGAAAGAGCTTCGCCCTCAACGTCCTCTGCGATGATCAGAAGCTGACGTCCGCTCTTAACAACTTCCTCGAGGATCGGAAGAATATCCTGGATATTGCTGATCTTCTTATCGGTCAGAAGGATGAGCGGGTTGGTCAGACGGGCTTCCATCTTGTCCATATCGGTAGCCATGTATGCGGAGCAGTAGCCCTTGTCAAACTGCATGCCCTGTACGACCTCAAGCTCGGTCTTCATGGACTTGCCTTCCTCGATGGAGATAACGCCGTTGTCGGTAACCTTCTCCATGGCGTCGGCAACCAGAGCGCCTACTTCCTCACTGCCGGAGGAAATCGTCGCGACCTTAGCAATATGCTCCTTGCCGGAAACCGGAGAGCTCATGCCCTTCAGGGCCTCAACAGCCGTCTCGGTAGCCTTCTTCATGCCCTTACGAAGAACAATCGGATTCGCGCCTGCTGCCAGGTTCTTCATGCCTTCGTTGATCATTGCCTGTGCAAGAACCGTAGCCGTCGTGGTACCGTCACCGGCAACATCGTTCGTCTTGGTGGCAACTTCTTTAAGAAGCTGCGCGCCCATGTTCTCAAATGCATCCGTAAGTTCAATCTCTTTTGCAATCGTAACACCGTCGTTCGTGATCAGCGGAGCGCCGTAGCCTTTGTCAAGAACTACGTTGCGGCCCTTCGGTCCGAGCGTAACCTTTACGGTGTCGGCAAGCTGGTTAACGCCTGCCTCAAGTGCCTTTCTGGCATCTACATCATATTTCAGTTCTTTAGCCATGAATAATCCCCTTCTTCCTTACTCTTCCACAAGAGCAATAATATCGTTCTGTTTCACAACGATGAACTCCTCGTCGCCGAGCTTCACGTTGGTTCCGGCATATTTGGAATAAATAACCTGGTCGCCTTCCTTAACGAGCATCGTTACTTCCTTGCCGTCAACCATTCCGCCGGGGCCGACTGCAACAACGACCGCCTCCTGGGGTTTCTCCTGCGCGGAAGTGGTAAGGATAATGCCGGATTTCGTGGTCTCTTCCGCTGCTTTCTGTTTTAAAACCACTTTGTCACCCAAAGGTCTTAACTTCATGATACTGCCTCCTGTTCTCTGTATCCGGGAAACTGTCCGAATACCAATATTTCGTATGTGCGGAAACAACGTCTTCATGTTCCCGCTGCACAAACAGTTATAGCACGAAAAAGAGGCGTTGTCAACAGAAAATTAGCACTCGCGCGTGACGAGTGCTAACAAATTCATTTAACGATTTCATCGACGGTCGAAATGGTGGTAAATGCCCCTCCGCTCTTCCCGATCAGTTCCTTAATCTTAGGCAGTTCGAAGTAGTTGACATAGCAGATCAGCATCTTGTTCCGCCCCGAAATCATGCCGAACGAATCCATCGCCGTGCAGGTTTTGTTCATCTCTTCCTTGATGGCTGCGGCGAGAGCGTTCGCATTTTCCTCCTTCGTAATGATTGTCACCTGCTTGATTGCTTCGTAGCGGTCAGTGAAGTGGTTGATGATGGAAGATGCGACGACGTATACAAGAAGACTCATCAGCGCCGCGTTCCGGTTCAACAGAAGAAATACGGCCGCATACACGCAGGCGTTGAAGCCGATCAGCAGATATGTCATGCTGAAGCTTTTGCCGGTTTTGCCGGAAATTTTGCTGACTACGATGTTGGCGAAGATCTCCGAGCCGTCGATGCAGCCGCCGCTTTTCAGGATCAGGGAAAGTCCCGCGCCGAGAATCGCGCCGCCGAATACAACCGCAAGGAAATGCTCGGTGTTCAGCTCAAACGGCACCCGCTCGAAGACGGAAATGCCGGCCGTGTAAACGAGCGAACCCCAGATGGCCCGCAGGCCGAAGCCCTTCCCGAGGATGATGAAGCCGAGAATCAGAAACGGGGCAAATACGGCCGCAACGCACGCGGACAGGTTCCAGCCGTTCAGTTTGCTGATCAGAATCGCGATGCCGGCGGTACCGTAATCAATCGCGTCGTTCGGAATCAAAATGCATACGACGGAAAAGCTCGCCAAAAGAGCCCCCAGCATGATGACAACATACGAAAGAACCGTTTCAATCCGTTTGCTCATATCCGTCCGCCTTTCCGTACACATTCTGCAAAAAGTATAACACAGCCAAACGGCGATTTCAACGATTCCGGCTTTGCAAAACCCGGTCCGCGTGCTATAATCGTCTCGTTTCCGAAAGAAAGGAGAGAAGCCGCGCGCTTCCTTGACAAATACCATGCAGTTTTATATGGCGCCGCTCGAAGGCATAACCGGAGCACTGTTTCGGACAATTTATCAGAAGCACTTCTTTCCGTTTGACCGGATGTACACGCCGTTTTTCGGAAACACCGGCTTCAATACGAAGGAGCTGAAAAAGTCCGATCCTACAAAGGACAGCGTCCCCGTCATTCCGCAGATTCTCTCCAACAAGGCCGAAGATTTCCTGCAAATCGCCGCCATGATGAAGGAATGCGGCTACGAAACCGTGAACCTGAATCTCGGTTGCCCGTCGGGGACCGTTACCGGCAAAGGGCGCGGAAGCGGATTCCTGCGTGATATCCCCGCACTTTCGGCATTTCTTGATGAGATCTTCGAGAAATGTCCTCTCCCGATTTCGGTCAAAACCCGTGTCGGCTACGACGACGAATCGGTCTGGCCGGAACTTCTTACGTTATATAACCGTTTCCCGATGACCGAGCTGATTGTCCACCCGCGGCTCAAGACCGACATGTACAAACCGCCCGTCAGAATCGGCACATTTGCCTATGCCTATGAGCATGCGAAGATGCCGCTCGTTTATAACGGAGACATCTGCACGGTTTCGGATTACGAGCAGCTGATTGCAGAGTTCCCCGAAATCAAAGCCGTCATGATCGGACGGGGAATGCTGAGAAACCCGGGGCTTCTCGGCGAACTGCACGGACAGGCGCCCGTAAGCGATGACGAAATCAGGGCCTGGCTTACGGAATTGAAGGAGGAGAACCTCAAAGCCTTCACCGAAACGCCGACGCTGTTCAAATTAAAAGAAATCTGGGCGTACCTGCAGGACCGGTATCCCGACCGCAAGAAAGAACTGAAACAGCTTTTCAAGTCGAAAAAGCTTTATGAATATGAAAATGCCGCAGCATCGTTATTCCGATAATGCTGCGGCATTACTTTTATTTCGTGACAAATTCGATGACGGTCCGAGGTTCCTCCGCTACACATAAGGCAATCACGGTCCGGTTGGCCTCTCTTCCGATTCGCGGCACCAGAATGTCGCCGCGTCTTGTCTGCCCTTTGTACTCTACCCGGAAGCCCGCAAGTTCGCCCTGCGGGATAAGGTCCTGCACCATGGCAAGGTATTTGCTGTTGTTGACATGGCCGTGGAAATCGATATGCTCCGCAAGCACCGGAATCGGCTCGCCCTCTTCCATCGCTTCGGGAAGCGCGATCTTTCTTCCGGCATATTCCATCGGAAGCGGATCCTCAACAGTGTATGCCTTTCCGACGAAATCCGGAATCGGAACGATCCGTCCCTGCTTTTTGTCCATCATCGCCCAGATGCTGTCCGCCTTAGCGAGATACTCTCCGTCCGGCGTTTTGATGTAACAGTTTCGGTTTCCGAAACGGCTGTTGAAACGGTAAGGAAAGGTTCCGACAACAATGTGCTCCTCATGTCTCGGAAGACGGTTGATTTCCACATTCCAGGAAACGAGGAACCATCCCAATCCGTTAGCATTCAGGACATCCACGCCGACGCCGGCCTCTCCGGCCTGAAACGTCGCGGCATCCTGAAAGAAATCCAATAAAGCGGGAACAGTCAGACGGAGCTCTCTGTCCGTCTGACTGTATCGCACGATTTCATCCATCTCGAAAACCATTCATTCTCCCCCTGATGATACAATTATTTTCTGAGACTCTTGAGCATGGCCTCCGCTCTCTGATCCGCACAGATGAAGCGAATCTTAACGGAATACTCGGCATGCTTTAAAATCCAGCGGTCTACGGTCTGGCTGGCGATGACGGCGCACTCGCGAAGCGGGAAGCCGAACCAGCCTGCGCCGATCGGCGGCATCGCAATCTCGTGGATGCCGTTCTGCATGGCCAGATTCAAAACGCTCTGGTAGCATTTTTCAAGGAACTTCTTATCGTTACCGTCTCCGCCGTAACGCGGGCAGGCGGTGTGAATGACATATTTTGCAGGAAGGTTTCCTGCCACGGTCAGAACCGCGCTTCCGTTCTCGCAGCCTTTGATGGCCATTGTGGCACGGCGAAGCTCTGCGCCGCCGCGGTCATAGAACTCATCGTCCACGCCCTTGCCGATTGAAAGCGTCATGCTGGTCACGTTGACCATGCACTCGGTTCTCGTGTCGACAAGCTTGCCGGTGGTGATGAACACCTCACTCGGATCGGCTGCCGCGCGGTGAATCTCCTCGGCCTTTTTGGTCTTCTCTTCAACGGCTTCGAGTGCTCTTGCGGCTTCCTCTCTGGCCTTCATAACCTTCTGCTCTCTGGCCTCGGCTTCCACTCTCGCTCTGGCTTCCGCCTCGATCCGGGTACGCTCAAGCGCGGCCTGTGCCATCTGCTTCATCTGCTCGGCGCGATACTTTGCGGCAAGCGCAGCCTTACGGGCCGCTTCGGCTCTCGCAATCGCAGCGGCTTCATCTGCCTTGGCCTTGGCGATGACGGATTCCACATCCTCCGCAGGTTCCGGTTCGGTTGCCACAGGGGCGGCCGGTACGGGTTCCGGTTTGATTTCCGGTGCCGGAGTCACAACCGGTGCAGGGGCCGGTTCGGGAGCCTTAACGGGCTCTTTCACAGGCGCCTTATACGGAATGGGCGCAGGTGCTATCTCAATCTGATCCGGTGCAGTCATCGGCAACGGAGCGTGAGCCGGAATCGGTTCGGGCTCAATGACGATTTCCTGAACGGGTGCAATCGGTGTCGGTTCCGGGCTGATTTCCGGTACAGGTGTCGCAACCGGTGCGGGAATCGGTGCAGGTGCCGGTTCGGGGACCGCCTGCACAGAAGGTTCGGGAGCCGGTGCAGCTTCCTCTCTCGCCTTCTCCAAAAGGGAAGCCGGATTCCGAAGTCCGCCCTGATAGCGCATCATGTCGAACAAATCCTGCTTCATCTCATAGAAGCCGGCAAACGGAATGCCGTTGATCCGTGCATTCCGGAACATCTGCTCGAGCTCTTCGAACGTATAATTGGTAATCTGCAGGTCTTCATAGGAATGTCCGTGACGGACATCATAGAATACTTCTTCAAGCCATGTGGAAACAATCTCGGAAACATACGGAAGCATGCATGCTTCGTAGATGCGCATGCTCCAGATGGAATTTTCCTCTTTCATCTGTGCGGGCTCGTAATCATCCCCGCCTCTTCCGCGACGCTTTGCGCGAACCGGCTTCGGCTGCTTCAAATCCATCGCGTCAACATACTCGGTAACACGCTCGCCTGCTACGGCGCACCATGCACGAAGGTCTTCCCGGACACGCATCAGAGCTCTTCCGAGCAGGTTCCGGCCGCGCCACTCTTTCGTTTCCGAAACACGCGGGTCGTCCACGCCAAGACCGATGCCCCAGATGTTATCCCTCGGCGCACATTCCGCGAGAATTGCATTGCCTGTCCCCAACAGGGCAATCAACAGCTCGGGATTCTGCTGGAACTTCGCACGAAGACCGCGGCGCATGACCTGCGGACGGATTGTCTTCCACAGATTTTCATTGTAGCGCGCAACCTGTCTTCCGAGCTTTTTGATCTCGGAGAGGTTCTTCGACTTCATGATTTTCTCGGCAATCTCGTCGTCTCCGAACGTGAGTGCCTTCTGCTCCATCAGATACTGTTCGCAGGAAAAGTACTGCTTTCCGGCATAAGTGAAAGGCGAAATGAACCAGTTGCTCAGGTAGCCGTTCTCCTTATGCGGATCGTAAAACCGGATGATTGTTCCCATAATATCCTCCTCCTTGCTGCGCGTGCAGCGACCCCTATAGCTTATGCGTTACTTTTTGCTTCGTCCTCCTTGCGGATCTGTGCCCGCTTAATCTTACCGCCGAGTGTCTTCGGCAGCTCGTCGACAAATTCGACGATACGCGGATATTTGTACGGTGCCGTCGCCTTCTTGACGTGATTCTGTAATTCTTTAATCAATTCCTCCGACGGCGTATAGCCCTTTGCGAGAACTACCGTCGCCTTTACCACCTGCCCGCGAATCGGGTCCGGTGCCGCCGTGATTGCACACTCAACAACTGCCGGATGCTCAATCAAAGCGCTTTCTACTTCAAACGGTCCGATACGGTAACCGGAGCATTTGATTACGTCGTCGTGACGTCCTACAAACCATACATAACCGTTGTTGTCGCGCCATGCAACGTCCTTCAGGTTATAATTGCCGCCCTCAAAAGCAGCATCGGTCTGCTCTTTATCCTTATAGTATCCGATGAACAGTCCGATCGGGTGGTTATTGATGACGTCGCAAATGGTAATCTCACCTTCTGCACCGTTCTCCACCTCAACGCCGTCCATCATCAGCTTGATGTCGTAAATCGGAGAAGCCTTTCCGAGAGCGCCCGGAATCGGCTCAATCCACGGGAAATCGGCGAACAGAACGGTTCCTTCGGTCTGCCCGAAACCGCTGTGAATCTTGCCTCCCGTAAGGGCGTACCAGCGGTTGAATACTTCCGGATTCAGCGGCTCGCCTGCCGTCGCGAAGTTCTGAATGCTGCTGAGGTCGTATTTGGCAACGTCCTCCTGCAGCATGAAGCGGTACATCGTCGGCGGCGCGCAGAACGTCGTCAGCTTGTACTGCGACATCTTCTCGAGAAGCTTGTCCGGATGGAATTTAATCATGTCATAGGCGAAAATCGTGGCGCCGCAGATCCACTGTCCGTAAATCTTGCCCCAGCCGAACTTAGCCCAGCCGGAATCCGAAACGCTCATGTGCAATTTGCCTTTTTGTACCTGCTGCCAATACTTCGCGGTTACGATATGGCCGAGCGGATGATGATAATTGTGCGTTACCATCTTCGGCATGCCGGTCGTTCCCGATGTGAAGTAAATCTGCATCACGTCGGTTCCTTTGGTCGCCTCGTCGCCCACAGGCCTCTCGAGCGTATCCGGGAACTGCATGAATTCCTTATTAAAGTTGATCCAGCCCTCACGCTCCACGTTGTCAACAACCGCACGGTACTTTACGCCGGGCATCTCGGGAGCAGCGAGCTCCATCTGCTGCATAACATATTCGTCGTCCACGCACACGAACATCTTTACGCCCGCGGCATTGGCACGGTACGCGATATCCTTCTTCGTGAGCTGAAGCGTTCCGGGAATCACGATAACACCGAGCTTGATCAGAGCCACCGCGCAAATCCAGTACTCCCAACGGCGGCGGAGAATCAGCATGACTACGTCGCCCTTCTTCAAACCAAGCGACTTGAAATAGTTCGCCGCCCGATTGCTTAATTTACTGATGTCGGTAAATGTGAACGTCTTCTCGTTGCCGAAATCATCACACCAAAGAAGCGCCCGAAGGTCCGGCTCCTCTTTCGCCCAGCCGTCTACAATATCAAAGCCGAAATTGAAATACTCCGGCGCATTTACCGTATAATTCTTCTTAAAATCCTCGTACGAGCTGAACTCGGTACGGGGCAGATACTTTTCCAACATTGCTATGCTATCTCCTTTAATCGCGGGCCTCTCCGCTTATTATTCCGCAATCATCGTCAAAAACGTGCCCGGTTCATTTCCGTAGCACTTCTGTCCGTGCGGATGCGTAGGGTTGAAGTAAATGCTGTCTCCCTCATGAAGGACGATCTCCTGATCGTCGAAGACGACGACAATACTGCCCTTGATTACAAGGTTGAACTCTTCACCGCCGTGCTGCACCAATGCCGCCGGCTTATCCGACGGATCCAGCGTAACAAGAAACGGCTGCATGATCTTATTTGTAAAATGAAACGCCAGGTTCTGGAACCGGTATCCCGGATAACGGTCCGCGGGCTGTCCCTGTCCGGCTCTTACGACCTGATAGGTCCGAAGCTTCGCGCCGGTTCCGGTCATAATTTCCGAAAAATCCACGCCGAACTTCTTCGCAATCGAATAAATCACGCTGATCGGCACATCCTCCGCGCACTCTTCATATCTTTTATAGGTTTCGGGATCGACATAAATCTCCCGGGCAAGCTCTTCCTGTGTATAGCCGCAGACTTCCCGCAGTTCCCGGATTCGCGCTGCCAGTTCCTTTAATTCATCCATAGCACACCTCTTCTTCTCATATGACCGCATAGGTATTAGAATTATATACCTCTTTTTCGGAAAATGTCAATGTTTCCCTTGCATTTGCCGCGATAAATCGTTAAACTGTCAGTAATGATTTGAAAAAGGAGCACTGCCATGCCGTATTTCCGTGACATTCCCATGAAAACAATTCTTCTTATAAATTTCATCCTCGGACTCGTAAGCGGATGGTTTTTTGTGCAGGGGATTAAGCTGCTGCTCGGCCGATGTGTCTTCGGAGGACTTAAGATGACCGGCATCTTCTACCGCGTGCTCGGCGTGCAGCTCTCGTTCCTGGTTTTCATCATCGTATGGCTGATTCAGCAAAAGTATTGGCAGAAGAATCGCCCGAAGGGCCAGCCTGTTGTGCTGAAGAAGACCGCTTCCGATTACGGCAAAGCAGTCCTGACCGTTCTCGCTTATGCCGTAGGCGCCGGGATCATCAATTTGATCAGACTGCTGTAAACCAAAACGGATGGGGAAAACCCATCCGTTTTTTCATGGTTCCGTTTTATAGTTTAGCGCACATGGTAAATACAACCGCCAACAGACAGATGACCACTCCGCTTACAATGCTCTTCCAAACCTTCGGTACTTCACGAATTTTCTTTCGGTAGAGAAACTCCCAAACGCAAAGGAGCAGGATTAACGGAATACCATACAGTACCCCGCGTTTCAGGATTGAAAAAGCGAGCTGCCCGTTTTGGGAATTCTTCATGAACATCCAGATTCTATTGTATTCAAACGCATTTAAGACCAGCCCGCTCGAAATCAGACACGTGGCAAACGTAGCAGCCTGGAGAATCGTATGCATAAGCTCGCTTCGGTTTCGCCCGTTTGTCCGCTCGGCCGGACGTTTTCTGAATGCAATCCAGGAAACGAAAAGAAGTACCACTCCGAGGATTGCCAGAAACAATCCGCTGTCACGCGCTATTCTGAGTTCCCACGCTTCCGTTCCGAGTTCCATGTCATATTCTTCGAACAGAATCCTGGATTCGACATTGCTGAAAGTGTTCTCGAGTTTAACCGGAATTGTCCCCGAAACGTTAAGCTCCGTCTCGTAGAAAATCATCTGCCTGACGAAGAACAATACATTTACGCCGTCCTTAATGGCCCAAAGGAGCGCTGTCCAAAGTCCGAATCTTCCGAAGAATCCGAGCTCACTTGCCGATGCGCAGAAGCAGAGGATCGCTACGGCAAGGAATACCAGATAAAGCGAAAACGAGAGTCCGGTTACGCTCCAATAAAAGTATTTCCGAACCCGGAATCCTTTCGTAGCGGCAATCAGAATCATCCGCAAAATCATCTGTAACAGAAGAAAGACTCCTTCGTACCCCGTTATCACACAAACTGCGCTTGCGAACATTTCATTTCTCGCAGGCGGAAGGCTCTGGTATAAGTCTCCGGCCCCGCGGTCGAACCATCCCCCGAACAGCACCCAAAACATAACCGCGGGAAATACGATTGCCATGATCAGGTTCCCGCCCATAAAGCTGAAGTACCGTAACGTGATTGTGGCTTTCTCTCCTGACAGAAGCACACCCCTCGCCAGGATGAAAACAACGGTATCCAAAAACAGCAGGAATGCTATGATTACCAATGCAACGGCATAGGTTCTGATGAAATAATCTTTCATCACATTTTTCCGAAATAATCTTCCCCTCATTCTTCCTCCTCCGGAATCTTATTCACGAACCTGTCGAAAATACTCTCCACCCTGTCTTTCGGAAGGGCAAGAAGAATCGATTCCGCATCCAATTCATAAAGCATACCGTTCGGGTTCTCAGCGTAGCCGTATACCCAAAGAACCGCCAAAACATACTCGCCGTCGGCATACGTAATCTCTCCTGACAGATTAAGCATCTCCATCACTTCGTTTGTCAGCTCTGAAGACATCTTCGTCTTCTTCGTCATCCCGCGTACATAACCGTTACTGACGAATCCCTTTCCCACCTTCCCTTCGCACCAGATAATGCGGCGCTTGAGAAAAGCCGAATCCACATCCTCTTTGCTATGAAACTCCGCGTCAAAGGTCAAGGTTATCTCACAGTAAAAGGCACTCTTTATGGTTTTACGGATTCTCTCCCACTTCGGCGCCTGGATTTCCTCTATGTAATAGCGCATGAGTTCAGGCTCGTCCGGGAACAGAATGGAAAATGTCTCGTAGTTGACGGGATAGCTGTTTTCAAGCGATACCACGACCTCATATCCGCCGTTCTCCGGGAATGAATCGGGCAGGGTGACAATTGTATCTTTGCAACGCGACAATCCGCCGAACGTATTCACCCGGTATACGGGAATCTCCTTTTTATACGCATCGGGAATCCGACTGATTATCTCCTTATATTCACGCGTTGAAATCTGCCCGATCCATACAGGTTTGGTTCCGTAGCGAAGTACTGCTGCCTGCGTTGCCTCGTAACGAAACTCTTCCCTATACGACTCAGCTCCTGTTTCAGTCCTGATAATCAATCCGTTTGCCTCCGTTTCCGGGACATCATAGGTCCGTCTTCCGAACTTCGTATAAACGGTATATTGGATTGTTCTTGCTGCTTTTTCTCCTCCGCCCGCACGACGTTTCTTCTCTGCGACAATCTCGTCATAAGCCTTTGTGACTGCCTCGGACTTTGTAAAGAGTGTATTCGACTGCTCGATTGCTATCACATTTTCCTTCTTCGGAAGCCTTCTGCCTGAAAGCGCCGTAAGTCCGGAAAACCCGACCAGAAGTGCGACAAATACTGCCGCAATCAGGAAACACCCGGCGATCCTTCGAATGCTTCGCTCTTTCAACAGTCTGCAGAAGAGGACGATAATCAACAGGAAGAGTAACAGAAACAGGAAAATGTAAACGGTGAACCCGGCGCTTGCCACAATAAGCGTGAAGATATGGAACGCAAGAATCAGGCTTAATGACACGAATATCACAAAGAGCTTTTTGTTCCGGCCCTCGGCTCCGATGTATTCATAGCGGGAGGAAGCCGCAAACTTTCTTCCGAGAAGCATCAACCCGCATGCAACAAGTATTGCCACAATGATTGCGAGCGTATCATATACGAGAGCAAAGTCACCCACTTTATCCAGACTGAAATCCATAAAAACTCTTTCGGTCAGGCAAAACCTCGTCGGCCAGTAAAGCGGAAGATCTCCGAATCCGTTTGTGAAATTCTCCGTAAAGACTTCCACCATCTCCAACGAGAGATAACCTGCCGCCAGAGTCATCAGAATAAGTCCGACGAATGCCGCCATGGAGTGTGTCAGTTCCCGCATTACGCTCATTAAGCCCATAAACAGCAACCCAGCTGCGAAAGCATAGAACGCCTGTCGGACAAACGGCATGCCGATTTGAAGGCAGTGACATTTCTTCATCATTATGAAGCAGGCGAGGCACTCCTCTAAAGTCATAACCACAATCATAATGACAAGATTGGTTATTTCCGCCAGTCTTGATGTCCAGTACCATTCCGCTTTGCTGAAGGGAATCGTATGAAACCATTCCCACTTTTTCTTCCGGTGAAATGCGTGAATCCGGATCTCCTGAAAGAAAGCAAACGCAATTACTAAATAGACGATTGGCCAGACGGAGACGCGTGCGATAACAGGCATATCTTCGCATGCGATTCTGTATGCAACATAAGTAAGCACTGCAGACGCAAGAAGGAATCCGATCCGCAGCCCGCGCGTTCTTTCGATAACATCACGGTAGATGGCTTTTTTAATCGGCACTTTCATGTGCATCCTCCTTACTTTCCGTATCAAATGAATAGCCGAGCGCTTCCATTTCGTAGGTAAAGATTTCCTCCAGATTCAGCGGAAGCACCTCAAGAAGAATCGGCTCTGCCGCGCGGATTCTGTCTTCGAGTTCCGTGACGCCGTCCTGAACGATGGCGGTGATGACCTTGCCCTCTTCTTTATAGGAGAGACACTTTGTTTCGAAACGTGTTTCGAATTCTTCCTTCGTCACGGGTTCCTTAAAAGCTGTCTGAACTTTTCCGGCAGACGTTTTGATGTCATCCACGTCATGTGAGAAAATGATTTTCCCTTCGTGAAGAAGCGCCAGCTCGTCGCAGAAGTTCTCAAGCTCCCGGAGGGAATGGCTCGTCAGAACCGCCGTCACGTTCCGCTCGCAAATATCCTCATAAATCAGCTTTTTCACGGCATCACGCATAATCTGGTCAAGCCCGTCGAAGGTCTCGTCGAAGAAATAATACTTCGGCATGCAGGAAACCGCGAGAATCGTCGCCGCCTGTCTGCGCATGCCCTTACTGAAGCCGCTCAGGGTCTTCTTCGGATTCAGTCTGAATTCCTTCGTCAGCTTTTCGTACCGCTCCATGCTGAAATTCGGATAATACAGCTGGTAAAACTTCGCCATCCGGTTCATGCTCGCGCCCGGGAGGAAGTATAAATCGTCCGAAACATAAGCGAACTGTTCCTTTACTGCGGGATTGTCCAAAACCGGCTCTCCGTCAAATGTGACCGTTCCCTCATCCGGTATATAGATTCCGGCAATAATGCGAAGGAGTGTACTCTTTCCGGCACCGTTGCTTCCGACAAGACCGTAGATTCGGCCATCCGGGATTTCACAGGAAAGACCGCCGAGCGCCTTCGTTCCTTCAAATGTTTTTGAAACATTGGTAACCTGAATCATTGTTTTTCTTCCTCCGTAATATCGTTATTCTTTCCGTATAACTCCTGCACCCTGCGGATGATTTCAGAAAGCGGAACCTCCGCACGCTTCATGTATTCAACGCCTTTTTGCAGCAGTTCCTCCGCCTCCGAAAGGTCTTTCTTCAGGATTGCGGCCCCTTCCGCGGAAACGAACCGGCCCACACCCGGCACGGAATACGTAATGTTTCGCCGTTCCAGCTCCAGATAAGCTTTCTGTACCGTGTTCGGATTGATCCCGAGCTCTACGGACAGTGCACGGACCGAAGGAATGATGCTGTCCGGCTGACGAATTCCGAGAATGATTTCCTTTTCAAAGGAATCAACAAGCTGCTCATATACCGGTATGCGGCTTTGTTTGTCGATGTTGATCATCGAATTCTCCCCTCCTTTCCAGGTGTACTACTCGTATTAGTACACTTAATGTAGCACGGTTTCCTACTGTTGTCAAGAGTTTATTTCGCGGTCTCGCAAAAAGAAAGCCCCTGTCGCATTTCTGCGACAGGGGCCTGCTAACTCAAATCGGTTTTACTGTCCGAGGATCTTAGCCTTTCTGGCCTCGAACTCTTCCTTCGTAATCAGACCTGCGGACAATGCCATCTGCAGGGTCTCAATCTTCTTCTTGGTTTCCTCTTCGGCAGATTTACGAAGCTCTTCTTCCGCTCTGCGGTAAGCTTCAACCTCGCGGAGAGCTTCTGCTCTGGCCTCTTCATCGGCCTTACGCAATGCTTCTTCCTGCTCCATGAGGGCTTTCTCTTCTTCGTAAATGCGGCGCTCTTCGGGAGTCATGGCTGCAAGAGCTTCTTCCTCCAGACGACGCTGCTCGGCTTCGATACGACGCTGTGCTTCCTTCTCTCTGCGGCGGGCTTCGAGCTCAGCCTTCTTACGCTCAAGCTCTTCGTTTCTCGCCTTCTCTTCTTCGTCGATCTTCTCCTGCTCAGCCTTACGCTCAGCTTCGATGGCAGCCTTCTTACGGATTTCCTCTTCCTTCTTGGCAGCTTCTGCCTTAGCGGCTTCTGCCTTACGAATAGCGCTTTCCTTAAGCTGTGCAGCTCTGCGGCGAGCTTCTTCCTGAGCTTCCTGCGCTCTTCTTACTTCTTCTTCGGCCTTCCGGCGGGCTTCCTCGGCGGCTTCGGCAGCTCTTCTGGCTTCCTCTTCCGCTCTTCTCTGAGCCTCTTCGGCAGCCTTCTGTGCTTCTTCGAGCTGACGCTGAATCTCTTCCTGTCTCTTGATTTCTTCTTCTGCAGCTCTCTTGGCTTCTTCTTCGGCTCTTCTTGCCTCTTCTTCAGCCTTCTCTTTCGCCTTCAGAACTTCAAGCTCGGCAGCTCTCTTCTCGGCAGCGATACGCTCCTGCTTCTCTTCCTCGAGCTTTCTCTTAGCTTCCTCTTCCTTGGCAACAAGCTCTTCTTCTCTTCTTCTGCGCTCTGCAGCCTTCTTGGCTTCAACCTTGTTGTACTGCTCGGTCATTCTCTGCGCTTCCGCAATACGAACGGCCTGTCTCTCTGCTACACGTACCTGAGCAACTTCGTTCTCGGTGAAGGGCTCGGTAAGACGGTCACAGAACCAAAGCATGGCAGCCGGAAGAATGAAGGTAATCAGGCGCGCACCGGCTCCTGTACCCTTTTCCAAAATCTTCAGCTGATAAGGATCCTTTGCGTTATAAAGGAACAGCAGTGCAGCCGCTACAACGCCGAGACCGGCGAGAACGGCAAATACCATCTGATCATACCGCATGTTGAAATAATTCTTGCGGAGATCGAAAATGAAATACACGCAATAAAATGCACCGAGGATGGCGAAGAAAATGTTAACGCCGATGCTGAGCGCATCCATCGTGTTGCTGCTCTTCATGAAGAGCACAATGCCGCTGATGATCTGAGTAAGGAAGAAGCCGGCCGTGCAGCCGCACGCAATCATCAGGTATTTCCGCAACTGTTCACGGATGCCGTAACGCCCGATTACGATATACGTAATTCCGGCGGCAGCCAAAGCCGCATAACCCAAAGCTCTGAACTTCGGATAAGCATCTCCCTTGCCTCCAAAGGCGCCGATCATGGCCGCACCTGCAAGAATCAACAAAAGAATTCCGCCAAGCGCTACCAGTTTACAAGTCTGTTCTGTCTTTTTGTTCGGATACATCTTCCTTTATATCCTCCTTTTGCTTATACTCCCCGTCCTCCGGGTCCTGCTGTGAGTCCTGCTCAGTGACTTCTTCGGAGTCCTTCCCGGCTGTTTCCTCCGGGATCTCCCCGGTTACTTCATCCGAGACCTCCTCAGAGACTTCATCCGAGTCTTCCTCTGAATCATCCAAAATATCTCTGCGTTTCTTCTTCTCGCCGGAGCGCTCGCACAACGGGCCGCTCAGCTTCTTCACAAGCATCTCGAGGCCGTCGATCAGGAAATCCTTCGAAACGATTCCGCCGCTCCATCCGCCGTAATCGAGGTCGGACAGATAAAACCGGTCGCCCATATCGGTTGCTCCGCTTAAAAGCGGCAACGATGCCTGTGTGAATGCTTCGATGAATGCGTCCTCTTCCATCGGAAGCGGAATGTCGGACATTGCTCTCGACAGACGGTTCCAGAACTGCCTCGTGGACTTGCTGCTTCCGACTCTCGGAAGCTCCGAAAACAGTTCCCATACATAATGGGTTCCTCTCTCCAAAGGAAGCAGAAACGGACGCTCCGCATCCAGCTTATTCAGCTCCTCCTCCGCATCGGAAAGAACAGTATATGAATCGTATTTCGGCTCCGCCGGCCCATCGAGCGAACCGTAGTGCAATGCCTCGAAACGATTAAAATCCCATGTCGGGTCTTTCTCTTTCTGAACCGCCGTCATCCGGTCACATGAAGCCTTCTCCAATATAAGAAGATCCATGTCAAGCTTTCTTCTCGGGTATGACATGCTGATAACTCTCTCATTTTATCGTTCTTATAAGGAAAATAATATCACGCGTTCTTCGTTTCGTCAATAAAGTACAAATAAAACCATTGAAGTTTTTATGGGGAAAATGGTATTCTGTACGTAATCCGGCTCGGAAATTGGAAAAAAATCCGTCGATTTCTTTAAAGCGTGCCGGAGCAACCTGAACAATCCCTCCGGTTTTGAAAAATGAAATCCCCGACCGGAAATTGCGCGAACACAGAAGAGGTCTTCATGAAAACCATACTCCGCTATATGAAACCGTACAGGTGGAAGATTGCCTGGGGCGTTTCCGTCAAATTCTTAGGCTCCATGGGCGAGCTGCTGATTCCCTTTCTCCTCGAATATATGGTGGACGAAATCGTCCCGACTGAAAGCATGAAGAAGGTGCTGTTTTTCGGCTGCTTCATGGTCTTCTGTGCCATTTTGGTCCGCCAGCTCAATATCTATGCCAACCAATGGGCGTCGAAAATCGCCAGAGACTGCACGAACGACCTTCGCCGCGACCTGTTTTCGGTCACGACAAGGCTGACCGGCGCGCAGTTTGACAGCGTCACGCTTCCTTCTTTGATCTCCCGCATGACCGCGGACAGCTACAACGTACAGAACTTCATCGGCATGATTCAGCGTATGGGCATCCGTGCCCCGATTCTTCTGACCGGCGGCGTCATCATGGCCATGCTTCTTGACATAAAGCTTTCCATGGTTCTCCTTTTGATGGTACCGCTGATGGCAGGCGTCGTGCTATTTGTCTCGCGCCACGGCGTTCCGCTTTATAACACCGTCCAGGAGAACGTCGACCGCTTAACGCGCATTCTTCGGGAAAATATCACAGGCATCCGCGTCGTAAAGGCGCTCTCCCGCGAGAAGTACGAAAAGGACCGTTACGACAGAGTCAACAACGACCTCGCCCGCTCGGATTTCAAGGCCGGCGCGACGATGGCGCTGCCGAATCCGTTAATGAACCTGTTCCTGAACATCGGCCTCGTATTTGTCATCCTCTACGGCGCACACCGTGTGAACGGCGGCGGCATCAAGGCCGGTGTCATCATCACGTTCCTGGTGTATTTCAACCTGATTCTCGGTGCGGTGCTCGGCATCAACCGAATCTTCATCATGTACACAAAAGCCGGCGCTTCCGCGAACCGAATCGGGTCGGTGCTCGACCTCGCAAAAGTCCGCCCGGAGGTGCTTACGGACCTGCCCGCAGAGGATCCCGAGCCGTTCATCCGCTTCGAGCATGTCAGCTTTTCCTACCCGCACCTTGTGGAAACGGCGGAATCCAACGACCGTGAGTATGCGGTGTCGGACATCACATTTTCCGTAAACAGGGGAGAATCGCTCGGCATCATCGGCTCGACCGGATGCGGAAAGACGACTCTCGTCAATCTTCTGATGCGCTTTTACGACGTGACCGAAGGGCGAATTCTGGTCGACGGGCGCGATGTGCGCTCTTACGACCCGATCGAGCTTCGGCGGCGAATCGGCGTCGTGTTCCAAAACGACACGGTTTTCGCAGATACTATTCGGGAAAATGTGACGTTCGGACGGGACATTTCCGATCAGGCCGTGCGCGATTCCCTCGAAGATGCCAACATTCTGGCGTTTGTCGACTCGCGGGAGGAGGGGCTTTCCTATAAGGCCGCAAAGGCCGGCGCCAACTTAAGCGGCGGTGAAAAGCAACGCCTTGTCATCGCCCGCGCGCTTGCCGGAAACCCCGAAATTCTGATTCTCGATGACGCTTCGAGCGCCCTCGACTATAAGACCGACGCGGCGCTTCGTAAGGCCATCCGCGAGCATCACGGCGATGTGACCGGCATTACGATTGCGCAGCGAATCAGTTCCGTTCGGAACATGACGCACATTCTGGTCATGGAAGCCGGCGAGATTGTCGGCTACGGAACGCACGAGGAACTGATGGAGTCGTGTGAGATTTACCGCGATATCTATCAGTCGCAGATGGGAGGTGAAGAGAATGCCTCCGCTTAGCAGTAAAACCGAAAAACCGAAGGACGCGAAAGGCACGCTTATTCGGCTGCTCGGCTATCTCGGACGCTACCGGGTCGGCCTGTTCTTCGGCGTTTTGCTTTCCGTTTCCGCCAATATCTGCTCGCTTCTCGGGCCGAAGCTTGCCGGCTCCGCCATTTCAGCGATGGGCGACGAGAAGAATCCGGGCGTGGATTTTGACCGGGTATACCGTTTCGCGGCTATGATGCTGGTGCTCTATGTTTTCTCGTCCGTAATCACCTATCTGCTGTCGTTTCTGATGATGAACATCGGACGCTCCGTCGGACGAAAGCTTCGTTCCGACGTGATGGACAAGCTGATGCGGCTTCCCGTCGGCTACTTCGACACGCACCAGACCGGTGATATCATCAGCCGTGTGTCCTATGACATCGATGTCATCAGCAACTCGCTTTCGACGGATATCACGCAGATTCTTTCCTCGATCATTACCGTCGTCGGGGCGTTCATCTTCATGCTGCACGTCTATGCGCCGCTTGTGCTTGTCGTCGTGCTGATGATTCCGTTTTATATCATGTACACCCGTTACATGATGCGCAAAACGCGGCCTTTGATGTCCAAGCGTTCTGCGATGTACGGCTCGATGAACGGCTTCTCCGAGGAAATGTTCGCGGGGCAGAAGACGATTCAGGCATATGCGCACGAAGCGCAGTCCGACCTTGACTTTGCCGTTTACAACGACGGGGCATCGGACGCCTTTTACAATGCCGATTTCCAGGCCGCCAAGATCGGTCCGACCGTCGGTTTCTTCACCAACGTTTCGCTTGCGCTTACGGCAACGGTGGGTTCCGTCTTCTACATGAAGCGGAAGATGGACATCGGTCAGATTGCATCGTTTATTCTGTATACGAGAAAGTTCTCCGGCCCGATCAACGAGGTCGCAAACATCTCGAATGAAATCCTGTCCGCGCTTGCCGCGGCGGAACGGGTCTTCCGGCTTCTGAATGAGTCCGAAGAGACCGCGGACCTTTTGGACGCGACGGAGCTTACCGACGTGACCGGCAATGTGGAACTTAAGGATGTCACATTTTCCTATGTCCCCGAAAAGCCGATTCTCAACGGGGTCAATCTGAAAGCGGATGCCGGCAAACTCATTGCCATCGTCGGCCCGACCGGCGCCGGCAAGACGACCATCATCAACCTTCTGATGCGGTTCTACGATCCCGTGAGCGGCGAGATTCTCGTCGACGGGCAGGAGCACCGAAACTATACGATGCGTTCTTTACGAAAGGCCTACGCGATGGTGCTTCAGGACACCTGGGTGTTCCACGGAACCATTTACGAAAACATCGCTTACGGGCGCAGCGACGCCACGAAGGAAGAGGTTGTTGCCGCGGCCAAGGCGGCGCATATCCACAAATACATCATGTGCCTCTCGAACGGCTATGATACCGTCATTACCGAGGACGGAGGCAACATTTCCAAGGGACAGAAACAGCTTCTCACGATCGCCCGGGCCATGCTCTACGATGCGAAGATGCTGATTCTTGACGAGGCGACTTCCAATGTCGACACGCGTACGGAGCGGCAGATCCAGTCTGCCATGCGGACGCTCATGAAGGACAAGACCTGCTTTGTCATCGCCCACCGTCTTTCGACGATTCGGAACGCCGACCGCATCCTTGTCATCGGCGGCGGCAACATCGCCGAGCAGGGCACGCACGAGGAATTAATGGCGCAAAAAGGCGCCTACTACCGGCTCTACATGAGCCAATGGGAGTAGGCGCGCAAGCGCTGCTTTATAAGGCATCAGCCTGTTTTACTCCGCCGGGGTCACCAATCCGTCCCCGGCGATTTTTATTTTATTGCCGGAAATCTTCAGCATGTTGGCAACTTCCTTATCGCGGTCTGCCCCGAGCAGAATCGTCGTTGTGACATTCTTCTGTCTTGCCGGCGTGTAGTAGAGGTCAATGTGCTGCTCGCCGGTGGCGTCATCGCCGTGAATCTTAAGCTCAATCAGCATCGAACCCAGATCCTTGTCGTTAAACCAGAAATTGCTGTAGCCGTACACAATCGGCTTGCCCTTGTAGAAATCGATGGGGTCGGGCTTGTGCGAATGGCCGCCGATAATCGCATCGGCACCGGCATCCAGATAGATTTTGGCGGAATCAATCTGCACCTGTTCGATCTGGGTCTGATAATCCGCGCCCCAGTGCACAATCGCAATCACGAAATCCGCATGTTTTTTCGCTTCGCGGATGGCTTCGACGAATACCGCTTCCTCGTCTGTCTTGATCTTCGGGTCGTCACCGATCCGATAGCAGCGAAGGATGCCCGGCTTTGTATCTGTTGCCATGGGCGTCATGATATTTTTCTCGGCCCGGCTTGCCGCGACAAATGCGATGGTCTTCCCCTGCACGGTCTTGTAAACCGGCGTCTTCGCCTCTGCAAGATTACGGCCGGCTCCGACATAATCAATGCCTGCGTTCCTAAGCGTATCCATCGTGTCGGTCAGGGAGACTTCCCCGTAGTCATAGGCGTGGTTATTGGCAAGGATTGCAATGTCAACGCCCATCTCATGAAGAAGCGAGACCCTCGACGGATTCGCCCGGAACGTCCATGCCTTTCCGGCTGTCGGCGTCCCGCGTGTCGTATAGGTAAATTCGTTATTGATGACCGTAATGTCGGCCGCAATCATCTTATCAAGAAGCTCGGGCGAAATGCACTTTCTAAGGTCATTGCCGACCGAGGCCAGCTTGGTCATCGGAATGCCGCCGTCCTCGAAATTGATATCTCCGCAGAAGCAAAGCGTGATATCGTATGTCATGTCCGGAGTCTTCGTCGGCTCGGACGTGACCGTCTCTGTCGGTGACGGAGTTTCTGTCGTCTCGGAAGGCTTCGTGGGATCCTTCGTCGCCTGCTGCGTGATGCCTGTCGGCTGCTTCCCGCCGGGTGCAGGCTCCTTCTTCGTCATCTTGATGATGCTGACGATTCCGAGCACAAGGCAGACTGCCGCCACGACATACAGTATTAGGGGATTGATTCCCTGTTTTCTTTTGCGCCGTACCGTCATGCTCACGCCTCCGGGTATGTTTCGGCCTTCTCATTCAAAAAGGCCGTAATCTGCTGAAGCCCTTCTTCGGAAAAGGGGAACGAATAGTATTGTTTCTTCGATTCGTCGGTCTTTTCAAAACAGACCTCGTCCGGGTAAAGCACGACCGAAAGCTCGCTGTTCTCTTCCTCACCGGTAAGAGAAATGCGGTACCGCATCCCCGAAAGGCTTCCCGTCAAAGGCTCTTTTTTGTAGAAATTCAATGCCATCAAATCAATTCTTCTGACCATTATCTGCTCCCGCTTCCGGATTATTTCAGTCTTCCTCGATTATCTGAATTTCCAGATAATCAAAATCTATCTGTTCCGTGAACGAATCACGGCGAAATCTCGTCTTTGAATGCTGTTTGAAATCTTTAATGTTGCTCTGAAGCCATATGGGCTTAGCCAAATCCCACTCGCGGCATACCTCCTCCAAAGCACGAAACACTTTGGCCGTCCGGTTGACCTGCTCCGCGTCCGAGAGTGTGATATCCTTAAGCAGATGCCCTTCCTTCCATAGCATGCACCACATCCGAAACACTGCCGTTTCCTCCTGCGTAAGATTCCCTCATCTGTCTCCGACCTTTCGGTAACGGCTTTAGCACCGCTCCGTCAGTCCTTTCGGTAACGGCTTTAGCGCCGCTCCGTCAGTCCTTTCCGCCCCGGAACTTAAGAAGCCGCTTTCGCGCCTTCCGTCTGAGGAGAATGCAGATCACGACTCCGATGACGGAACCCGCGACAAATCCACCGATGTGGGCGGCATGGTCAATCGAGCCGTCAGACCGTACAATCGTGTAAAACATATACAGGGCAAAGATGCCGAGACGGACAAGCATCGAATTGTCTCCGCGCTCGCGCTGAAACAACATCAGAACAAGCATGGTTCCGGTGATTCCGTAAACCGCTCCCGAAGCACCGATGCTGTATGCCGCCTCTCCCCCGATCATGTGATAGGCACATGATGCGCAGGAAGCTGCTATGCCGGTAAGAAAATACGTGAACAGAAATCTGCGGTGCCCGATCTGCTTTTCCAATTCCATTCCGATCAGGAACAGGGCAAGCATGTTATTGATGATATGCTCGGTGCTGCCGTGCAGGAACATACCGGTAATAAGCCGGTAATACTGATGCTCCCGGAAGATGTCCGTCCAACTGACGGCCCCCTTCGGAACCAGGCTGTCATTATGCCCCTGCCACAAGAAGATAATCAGGTTAAGCCCGACAAGAATCGCGGTGATAATCGGCGTTCCTTTGTCAATCAGGGCGGGTCCTGAGGCCTTCGGAATCCTTCCGGATGAGCGCTGCACGCCTGTCGAAACGGCTTCCTTTTGCTTGCCGTAATCATTCCGGACATCTGCGCCGAAGTGCAGATTCTGCTCCAAAACGCGCCGAAGTCCGTCATAGTCTTCCGGCTGGTTTTCGTATACGATCAGCCGCCCGTATGTCTCGTCTGCTATCCAGAAGGCCGTTCCCTCGCCGGCTTCCTTCGCCTTTGCGGTATCCGATGTAAAAAACAGTGTAATCGAATGAATGGGATCAAAACGGTGCTTCGCAAAATCCGACCGGATCTTCTCGTAATGGCTCATATAGGTTTCATGGGTCATTGCCGAAAGCGCAGCTTCCCCGATCAGCCAGACAAGCGAAACGGACATCCCGTTTGCAAGGTAAAAAAGCGCCTCATCCCCGGAATGGAGATTCACCTCGGAATACCCCTTCCCCAAAAGGAACCGGCTCATTCTTTCCTGCATCGATTCTCTCTGTATCTTTCCGTCCATGTCCTTTTCCCGTCAGTCATAAATCATACACGCTCAGGGCTTTATGATATCACATTTCGGTTAGAGAATCAACGCATTACGAAGAAAAGGAGCGCACCGACGGAGACGAGAAAGGCCATGCTCCCGAGAAACAGGATGACGCGTCTTAGGGCGGCAAATCGCTTTCGCTTCAGCTTCGGTTCCTCCTCCGCCTCATCGCTCCAGGCAGAGACTTCCGCGATGGCAGGCTGTTCCTCCAGTATTCTCGAGATAGACTGGAAGGTGCACCCGTCGCCGTGGCACAGAACATGGAATGCGTAGCCGTTGTATACCGCTTTCTCGTCCTCTGCATCAAGGAATGAAAGCAGCCAGGTGGAAAGAGCCCGCATCTGTTCAATCAACGGACAATGATATTCCGGAAAATAGCACAGATACACCTCCTGTGTCTTCTCTTTGATGTAAATTGTCTCCGGGGAGACCATGAACCCGTCCTCCCGAAGAAGATATTCCCGCGCGCCGCGGATTACGGCAAAGATGCGGGAGAACAGCGATTCGAACTCTTCGCCGGAAATCTGCCTTCCCTGCATCACTCTTTCGAGATTTTTCATTCCTTCAATCCGGTACCTGTGATATTTCTTCCCGTTAAGCCGCCCGCTTTCCATTGTCAGAAGCCCCGGAACGGCATTATACAAAAGCATTTCCTCCTCAAAGGCTTCTTCCGCGGGAACATCGTTCAGGACCAGATACTGTTCCTCCATGGAGCGGAGCTCCGTGATTTCCTGCATAACATCTCCTTTCCGCGCTTTACCGGTTCGCGCCCGTAAGCTTTCCGAACAGTTCCTCCGCCTTTGCAAGCGCCTCGGACAAGCCTTTGACTTTCTTTCCGGTTTCCCATGACGCCGTCGCTACCCGGTTGATGACCGGCAGATTCTTTCGCTCTTTCGTGACCGAAACCTCTCTTCGAAACAGCTTTATGCCGAACCCGAAAAAGAGCGCTTTGATTCGGTCGTCCGGCTCCACGGTCATACGGACCGTGACCTTTCCGTTTTTCGCTTCGGCGCTCACCCCGCGTCCGGTTGCAAACCAGAGCTTCCCGTCAAGAAGCTCTGCCGCCAGCTTCGCAACCGCCTCCTCGTCCCGTGCCGTCCCGCTGTCAGAAAACCGTCGGAACAGTCCGTTATCTTCAAATCTCGCATAATCCACGCCTGCGGTCTGCACGGAAGCGCACTCGCCGATATACTGCGCGCCCTGTTCCGCTGCCGAAGCCGCCACCCTCTCCGAAACGACAATGTCCCGGTAAAACAGCGCCTGCGTAATTAAAAACAGGATAACCAACGTGCAGATGGGCACGAGAAAAGATGCCTCCACCGTGTAGGAACAGGACAGCCTTTTACAATCATGATTCATTCCAAACCTCCTTCACGAAATCAGAACCAAAAGCGCAAGCGACAACTCGCCTGCTGCCAGAAACGGAAAGAACGGAATCCTCGCCTTACGCCCGAGCTTCTTAACGACCACGAGCACAAGAGAAACAAACGAGAGCAGCAAAAAGCTCAGGCACAAAACGGCTGCCGTTGCGGAAAAGCCGATTGCCGCACCGGTCAGAATAATCATCAGCGCGTCGCCTCTGCCGATTGCCTCCTTCGTCAGAAAACTGAGCCCGAGAAACAGAAGCCCCGCAAGGATTCCGAAAATCCTTGCCTCAATCGGAACGCTTCTGTCCCAAAACGAAAGCACCGGGATTCCCGCCGCCGCAACGATGAAAAATACGACATGAATGCTCTTTCTCCGGATATCCGGAACACATCCCGCAACCGTTACGCCAAGAATATACCAATACAGAATTCCGGGATTCATGGCTCTGTCCCTCCGCATTTACTGCAGGCATGCAGCCCTTTTGCAATGGCCTCTTTTTCAGTCATTTCCGTAAACGTGCGAAGCAGTTCCCTGCAGGATATCGTCGTATGGTAACGGGTCCCGTGAAGCGTGATGTAAACCGATTCCCCTGCTGCGGCAGCCCCGCAGACTTCGCAGGCATAGTATTTGGCCCCGGACGCGTTTCTTCGTCCGGAGACCTCCCCTGTGCTGATTCTTTCAATCCGCGGCTTCAGGTAGGTGCAGTTGGAAAGCCGGTGGTATACCGTTCCGCTCTCTGCAACGAAGACGACATTCTCTTCGTCCTCTTCATCGTCGTCCGGGTCTCCGTCCCGGGTCCTTTCGACGCCGGAAAAGCCTCTCGCCACGACCTGTTGCGTCACCGGAATGGCTCCGACTCCGAACAGCCCGTCATCAAAAACATAGGAGTAACTGATGCGAATCCGGATTTCCGATCCTCTTTCGTACAGTGAGGATCCGGCAAACGAAAACCCCGACGCGCCCTTTTTTATGTGCGAGAGCCACGGAGATTTTCCTGTTTTTTCGTCCATTCGAAAACGCAGGTATCCTTCCGCCCCGAGGCTTCTGAGGATTGACGCAGCGTTAATCAATCCGCTTTCGTCCTCCGCGCCGTCATCCGTTCCCTTAAGAACCGTTCCGACCGACATCAGCTCACGGCTCATGTCCGCAATCTCCGTCTGAACCCGCATCTGCACCTCAAGGAACAGGAACAGATTCATAAAGACCAGGACCGCAAAAAAAGACAGGGGCACGACAAATGCCGCTTCCACCGTCATCGAGCCTCTTCTTCGCATGAAATCACCTCCGATAACCGCTCCGGAACAGCCCCGGAGAGAGTTTTGAAATAAACCGAACCGAAGCGGTTGTCGCAACCTTTTTTCCATCCCGCGGTCTCCGCCCCGGCTTAATATACGCGACAGCCGGGGCAGTCCTTCGGGATTACGCAATTGGGAGAACAACTAATATAAGAAAGTACCGAAGACTTCGAGGCTGCGGTTACCGCCGCCGTCTGTCATCGGAACCATGACAGCAGAATACTTTGCCGGAAGAGATGCCCGCACCGAAACGGAAACTCCTCCGTAACAGTCGCTTAACAAAAAGGTCGGATCATAGTAAGTCCGAATGTGTTCCTGCATCAAATCCATTGACCGGTATACGATGTTCCGTTCCCGTGAAAGAAGCAGAAACAGAAGCAGATACCCGTCATATTTCGGCGACGCACCGTCGGCATCCTCATAGGCCTCCGCCCTTTGAAACCGAAGCGTCTTGTCCATCAGACAGATTTCCCCGTATCCGACCTGAAAAGAACCCGTCGTCACGAGAAACGGAACCTTCTTCCCGAGAAGAATCTCCGCCGCTTCGAGTTTTGCATTTTGCACCGCCCATGCGATCAGTATCACATATTGGCAGGTTGTAATCAGAAAAGGCAGCTCGGCGCCGAAGATTTCCGTGGCCGTTACGAGTGCCTGTGCCCGTTTCCCCGAATCCGTCAGCGTATGGACCAGGTTCATCAGAAATCGCACGCCGAGGATGCTGAGCGCCGCCCGTCGTACATTGTCGGCATCCTTATTCTTTCCGAACAGGATGTATTCCGTCTGATAACTGAGGACGCCTTGCTCGGCCGGATTCACAAAGGTGGAGAAATTCCCTCTCACATAGGAAACAAGTAGCGCCTTCTCGGAAAAGTCTTCGAGGGATTTTCGAAGGAATTCGGAAACCTGCGACAGCTTGAGGTCCCGAATGATTCTCCACAGAGATACCCCTCCCGAATCCGACCCCGTATCCGTTTCGGTTATCTCAAACAGGTCAAACGCATCGGCGTAAATCGTCCGCGACGGAAGATTCCATCCGGTAAGTTTCCTGTCCGAGAGATCGGCCTGATTCAGAATCCCGGAGGTCAACCCGGAAACGAAAAGCGTCTTCACGGCATCAAAAAACGATTCCTTACCGGATTTTATGCGGCGCATTCCCTGATACCGAAGTGTCAGCCCTTCAAGAGAATACCCTTCAAATGCCTCCTCAACGTCCGTGAGCCGCTGCTCCCATTCGTCCGGATTCTCATTTTCCACATAGATTTCTATTGCGGTGACAGCCCGTTCCAATATCTGAAGATTCTCCGAAAGCCGGGCTTCCATCGCCGCGAAATCATAGAAGCCGGGGACTTCTCCGGCGTATTCCTTCATGACCGAAATCGTATCGGTAAGCGCCGTCTTCCATTCCGTGCCGAGGGAATCCCCGTATTCGGCAATCAGTTCCTGATAGCGGGTGAGCATCGGTTTAATTTCTTCCTGACAGACCCGAATATCCTGCACCAGTTGAAGGGACTCCGCCGTTTTGGTTCGTGTTCCTCTTATGTAAAAAAGGTATGCCTCCGAGTGCGTCGGATTTAAATACCGATGGCCTTCCTCCGGGTCATCGGACATGCGCCGCCATTCCCGCTCCTTTTCAAGATAGCTGATGATATTCACATATGCCGGCTCCAGGCAGAGATATACGCCCAGAGAGTCGATTCCCGAAAGCGGCTTGGTGGGATCCTCCGTCATGAGCTTCTTGGCAAACGAATATTTAGGCTCAAACTTCCCGTCATCGTCGCAAATCAGTCCGGTTTTACCGGTCGGAACCCCGTCCAAAGCCGTCATCAGCTTCAGAATCAGAACATCCATCGCGGAAAGCTTTTCTTCAACGGCAGCCTTTTCCTCCAAAAGCTTCAGCCCGGTTTCCTGTTCTTTTAATACTCCGAGCGCTTCAAGGATTTCTTCGGTAAGCGCCTCCGCGCCGCATATCGCGCCCGCCTCTGTCATCTGCCGCCTTACCATCTCTCCGCCGGCTTCGGGGAGCGCATATCGGTTCTCCACGGAAACGCTTATGTCCGTGCAGGCAAATGAGAACCCTGCCGTTCCTTTCGGGGCTGCCTCCCAGGCAGACGGATCTGCCGCGCCTTCCAGATAACCGAGAAGCGACTGCTCCAAGTCCTGCTTGTAAAGACCGTATATCCCGAATTCGTCAAACAGCGGCGCATAGTACTGCCCGCTCAGAGAATCCAGTGCCAGCGACAGATTGCCCTGGAGCACGGAGACCGCCGCCTGTTGACGTGCGGACTCCACGCTCACCAGCACAAGGGAAATAATCAGAAACAGCACAAAGGAATAAAGGACCGTAACGGACGCTTTTACCCGCTTTCTCATCTGAGTATTGCCCCGGAATCGGATTTAATCGAATCAAAGGCGCTGTTGATAATCGATGTAATTTCGTTTTTAAAGATCAGCACAAGGCCAATGACAATCACGAGAATCAGAATGATCTCCACCACGCCGATTCCGCTTTGGTCCTGCATAAGCCCCTGCAGGGTATCCTTTATTCTGTGTAACATTTTTTTCATAGTGACTCCTTTCGTCCGGCTTCTCAAAAGCTGAGAAATGCCGGGATCATGATGATGGCCAGTATCAGAACGAGGATTCCCGCCATCGGCAGCAATAACCTCGTTCCGGCCTCTTCCCCACGCTGTTTCACCCGCTCCTTCCGGTCGGCAAAAGCCTCCGCCGCTTCCTTCCGGAGCAGGGGAATCAGTCCGCCGGTCCCTTTCTTCAGGTTCTGCACGAGCACGGATGACAGACGCAGATAACGAATATTCCCGCAGTTTCTTCCGAACTCCTCATAAGCCGTTTCCTCCGGGACACCGGCATTCAGTTTGTTTCGCGCATTGCGCATTTCTTCGTAGACATACCGCGGTCCGCCATCCTGCCCGGAAGACAGGTAGTCGTCCGTGATTCTGTCCCAGGCCGACCGAAGCGTCAGGCCCGCCTGCATCAGTAACGTTATTTTGCTGACCAGCTCCGGGTAATCCCGCAGCATCTGGTCTTCCCTTTCCGCGCGCAGACGTTTGTCCTCGGACACCCACTTCGCAAACAGCCCGACAACAAACAGCAGAAAGAGACTCGCAGACAGCCAGGGAGTTCTGTCCTTTTTTCTGTAAAATGCCACCGGGGTTTCCCCCATATCGGTCGGCAGCTCCCATTCCCGGTCATTGACCCGGTCGCTGTCCAGCTTCTTAAGTTCCTCGACCAGCTGTTCCTTTTCATCGACTCCGGAAAGACTTCTGACGACACGGACCGGAAGATCCAGAAACTCCGTGATATCTCCGTACTTCAGCCGCACCGTAACCGTAACGATGCTACCCTCCGGTTCCGCCTCCTCGGGATGCACTTTGCCCTCGTAATCAATCAGTTTATAGTCGGAAGACATCCACACAAGGTCAATATTGGTTCCCGGAAGCTTTTTGACAAATGCCAGGCGTTCCGTCACGTCATCCGCATCGGGATTGTCCCCGAGCATCTGCTTCGGAAGCGTCTCCTTTGCCGTCTGCCAGAGTTCCCGCACTTCCTCCGTTGTCAGCGTTCTCTCCTTTATCGGAAGGTCCATCTCGATATTCTCGTCTCCGAGTCTTGCCCGAAGGTGATAGACTTCCGTGCCGGTTTTCGGCCGCTCGATGGTCTCGATTTTCGAATCGGCGTATGCTCCCGAAACTGCCAGCCCGGCAGTCAGTCCGCTGAGCGCAATCAGCGTTCCGAACAGGATCATGCCGTTCGTACATTCCCGACGGAGCCGCCAGAGTCTCGGATTCCCGTTCACCCTGACAGCCCGGCAGAACTGTTCTTCTCTCTGCTCCAGCTGGAGCTTCTTAAGAATCCTGCGTCGAATCACAAAGAGCATGTATCCGCCCCGAAGGTATCCTTTTCCCGCCTCGCGTAGAATCCTTCCGTCCGGGTTGTCCCCCGAAGTTTTCACGAATCCCGCGACTGTCAACCCAACGGCTGCGGCACAAAATACGGCCGAAATCAGAACAACGATCATGAACTCCCAGATCCCTCCTTTCCTGTTACATGGTGATATCCGCTATCTTTTCGGCATAACTGCACAGAAGCAGATACAAAACATAGATAACCAGCATAATAAACCGGCCGGTTATTCCCGCATATAAAGGCTCCAGAAAGCTCGGGGCGAACAGTCCGAAATAGGCCAGAATCAGAAACGGCATCCATCGCATGATGGTAACCTCAAGCTGCTTGGCCAAAAGGACTGTCCGTATCTCCCGAATTACCTCCTGTTTCTGATACAACATGTCATTCACGGAGCGGATTACATGCACAATGTCCCCTCCCGAGCGATTTGCAATGGAAAATACGACGGAGAAATTCCGGATATCCTCCACGCCGCTTCGTTCCCCGAAATCCCGGATGACCGTTTCCGAGTCTTCTCCGTTTCGGAGCCTGTGACTCATCCGCCGAAAGGCGACAACAATCGGTGCCCGTTCGTCGAACATCACGCGCAGGTCCTTAATTGCCGCATCCACGCTGTTCGGCACGCTGTATCCTGCCTCCAGTGACGAAAGCATGCACTGCATGCCGTCACGGAACTGGGAGGCCAGAAGCCTCCGTCTCTTCTCTTCGGCTTCTTTCCGGTCCCGGTGCAGGCGGTACAGAAGATAAGGTCCGAGCCATAGAGCACACCAGGGCGTTCGAAAGAACAGAAAGCCGGAAAGAACGACGAAAAGAAGATTTCTGAAAAACACTTTTACATATACGACAAACACTGTTCCTCCCCGGCGGCCGCAAGCTTGCCGCGCCGCTTCAATCGATTTCCGAGATGACGGAGCGTCCCGATAATGCGGCCATTTCCGTCCTCTCCCTCTTCTTCAAATCGGAACAGCGGGTTCAACACAATCTCTCCGTCCACGCAGGCCTCCACCTCCACAATCTCGGTAACGCGACGTGTCCTGTCGCGAAGCCGTCCGAGTTGGATGATGATGTCAATGGCCGAAGCAATCTGCTTCCGGATTGCCAAAAGCGGTATTTCCTCCCCGAGCAAAGCCATCGTTTCCAGTCGGGAAAGCATGTCCGCCGGGGAATTCGCGTGTCCGGTGCTCATTCCGTTATGTCCCGTATTCAACGACTGCAACATATCGATGGACGCCGCATCACGCACCTCTCCCACGATGATTCGCGAGGGGCGCATTCGCAGGGAAGTCTTAATCAGATCCCGAATGGTCACCGCATGGTTGCCCTCCACGTTCGCATTTCTCATCTCAAGGCGGACGAGGTTCGGAATATTGGAGATCTGAAGCTCTGCCGAGTCCTCAATCGTAATCACGCGCTCCGTCGGCGGAATGTAATCCGACAGGACATTGAGAAATGTGGTCTTCCCGACGCCGGTACCCCCGCTTACGAAAATGTTATAGCCGGCCCTCACGAGAACCTTCAGATACTCCGCGGCTTCCTCTGTAATCGAGCCGAGCTCCAAAAGCCGTTCCATGGTGATCCGGTCCCTCGGGAATTTCCGGATTGTCAGCACCGCTTCGCTAAGGCTTACCGGCGGCAGAACGGCGTTCACCCTCGATCCGTCCTGCAGTCTGGCATCCACAATGGGATTGGCCTCGTTAATGACGCGATTCACACCGGAAGCGATTTTCTGAATGACATCCTCGAGCCGCTTCCTGTCGAAAAAACGCCTTCCGCTCTCATAAAGCCCGCCGTCCCGCTCGTAGAAGATTCTGTCCGGCCCGTTCACCATGATTTCGGTCACGTCCGGGTCCTCCATCAGGTCCTGAATGACATCGAGCCGCCGGAGCGAGTCAAAAACATCCTTTTTGGCCTGCCTCCGCTCACCGACCGTCAGCCGGTGCTCCGCCGCGCAGTAATCCCGAACGGTCTGTTCAATCAGCAGCCGGAGCGCCTCATCGTCCATCTCGACGGACCCGTCAATCCGGCTTAAAACCATGGCACGAAAGAGATTTCGGTACTCTTCACGCCCGGATTCCATTCCGACCTCCCTCACCAAGACCGCAAAGCGGCATTACGCGCTCCCTGAAATCACCCTCCGCGGTTTGATTTAAGAGAATGCTCCGCTTCTCGGCGTTGCTGCCCTCGGTGAAATAAATCCGCTCGCAAAGCCCCAAAAGCGCATCGGTTCCTTTCTTTCCGAAATCCATGACCAGAAAGCGGAATCCAGCCCGGCTGAGCCCGGCGATGAAATCCTTCGCCTCCTGTTCCTCGAACCCGCGCTCGTCACCAAGACGTGCGACTCCGGCAAATACGACCGCATTCCCGACGGTTTGGGTACAATGCTCCATGTGGGCAATCCAGTCCTCCCGGTATTCCTTCAACAGATAAATCAGCTCGCTTAACCCCGTTCCGTCCGCGGCCAGTTCGCGAATCCCCGGCGCACTGTCTAAACTCAGAAACGCCGTCTTTCCTTCCGTTGAAAGGCTGACTGCCCTTTTAAAGGCTTCCGTCGTGCAGCCCGAACCGCCCTCCGCAGCCGCATAGCCGCATATTTTAAGCGGTTCCCCTGCCCCGCCTTCCGGGCTCTGCTGCCCGGAAGGCTTCTGCATCACAATCTCCGCGATTACGGAAGCCGAGCGGTACATAAAAACCTCGCCCTCCGTAACCTCTTTTCTTCCCACAAGAAACAGAATTCTGGCCGCGCGGTTTTTATTCCGTTCCTTAAAAGCGACCTGGTCGTCCGTCATCGCGAGCAGAACGTTCACTGGGGCTTCCTTTACGAATTCTTCTTCGTTGGAAAATCCCATGACAACCCATTCTCTCGGCAGATATCTCGGCATTGCCTCTCCGATCTGTTGCAAATAAGAAGTTTTCTGACAAATGATCGCCAATGTTTTCACTCCTGATCACGCTCCTTCGTTTTTGTGGCGCAATGATACGCCGGGAAAGTTCGAAAAGTCAATCGAAAAAAGGGCCTCCGGAGCATTTTCGTCACCCACCGCTGTCGTATGTTCAGACTCCCGTCATGTTGCCTTATTCAAGTTGCACAAACAAAATTCCGACAGAAAAAAACATGCACAAAACAGGGCTTCCGTTTTGTGCATTTGAAACAAAAGACGACAATTTTTGCCATTGTCAAAATAATCTGACAATATCGATTAATCCATTGTGCCGTCGCATTTTCCCGTGCTATACTGATGGGAGAATGAAACATTCGGGAGGATGCTATGATAGACAAACTGAGAAATGAAATCAACCGTGTCTTCGTCGGCAAAGCTGACGTTACGGACAATATTCTGGTATGCCTTCTGGCAGGCGGCCATGTGCTTCTTGAAGACATGCCGGGCGTCGGAAAGACGACGCTTGCAAGAGTGCTTGCCGGGGCAACCGGCCTGAAATTCGGCCGCATCCAGTTCACGCCCGACACGCTTCCGTCGGATGTGGTCGGCTCCACCGTTTACAATATGAAAACCGGCACCTTCGATTACCGCGAAGGCACCGTCATGAACCAGATTCTTCTGGCCGACGAAATCAACCGTACCTCGCCTAAGACACAGGCGAGCCTTCTCGAGGCAATGGCGGAAGGCCAGGTAACCGTCGACGGCGTCGTGCGCCCGCTTCCCGAGCCCTTCATGGTCATCGCAACGGAGAATCCGGCCCGCTTCCTCGGCACGTATCCGCTTCCCGAGGCACAGCTGGATCGTTTCATGATGCGCCTCAGCATCGGCTATCCGGACAGCGAGACCGAGGTTCTGATGGCGCGCCAGTTCCTTGACGGCACCGATCCTGCCTCCGTAAAGACCGTGCTTCGGCCGACCGCGCTTCCCGCGATGAAGAAGGACGTTGCCAAGCTTCATGTGAGCGACAACGTGCTTTCCTATCTGCAGGATATCATCGACCAGACCAGACACGATGCCCGCCTCGAGTCCGGCGCAAGCCCCAGAGCGTTGCTTTCGCTTCTTCGCGCGGCACAGGCCAAGGCATATCTGAACGGCCGGGACTATGTCGGCCCCGACGAAATCAAAGCCGTTGCCGTCAACGTTCTGCATCACCGCGTCAGCCTGACTGCCGATGCGCGCATGGCAGGTGACAGCGAGGATGCCGTTCTTACGGATATCATCCGTAAAATCAAAGTTCCGAGAGAGTAGGTACAGTCCGTGTTACGAAACCGCATGATCGTTTTGCTGTTGTGGATTCTGTCCCTGGTCGCCATAACCTTTTACGGCGGCCCGGTTTCTTACGGCTTCTTTCTGCTGATCACGCTTACGCCGGTTGCTTCGGCGCTTTATCTGATATACGTAAGCCTTCGCTTTCGTATTTACCAACGGCTCATCGGAAAGACCTTCACCGCCGGACAGGCCATCCCCTATTTCTTTACATTGCAAAATGAGGACCCCTTCGCCTTTGCGGGCGTAAGGGTCAGGTTTTTTGCGGACTTTTCCATGGTTTACGCCCTTTCGGACGGCGTTGAATATGAGCTTCTTCCGAAGACCGACATCACAAGGGACACCTCCCTGATCTGCCGTTACCGCGGTACTTACAACGTCGGAATCAAGGATGTTCAGATTACCGATTATCTTCGCATCGTCCGCTTCCGTTATAAGCATAAGGAGCCGCTCGATGTCAACATCAATCCCGCCGTCATCTCCCTTTCGGAGCTTCGCTCTTTAAAGCTTTCCCCGATTCTTTCGCTGGATTCCCCGAACGGAACGGGCGTGCCGGAGCCTTCCCTTCGCGAGTATGTGCCCGGGGATGATCAACGCCGCATTCACTGGCTTGCTTCCGCGAAGGAGCAGAAGCTGATGGTCCGCAACATGACCAGCGAAGAGCAGAAAAGCATTCTGATTCTGATTACCTCAAAGCATGCAAGCGATGAGCCCGCGCGGTACCTTCCGGAGGAAAACCGGATTCTCGAAATCGCGCTGGCGCTTGCCGATTTCTTCGAGCGGCGGAGCATTCCCGTGCGCGCTTTGTACCGCGCCGACCGGCTTTATGAGCATATCGTCACGAGCCGTCCTTCCTTTGATCTGTTTTATAACGCAATGGCAGGCTTTTCCTTCATGCCTTCGTATGAAGACGCTGCCCTGCTTCGGGACGCCGGTTCCTCACCGTCTCCCGTGGAGAGCCGCGGGGCATTCTTCGTGCTGTCTTCCCTGTCTGAGGAAGCCATTGATTACGCTGCCTTTTTAAACGGAAACGGCATTCCGGTCGTGATCTTCTTAGTTTCGGGCGGGGAGACCGAAATTCCTTCCCTTTCGCTTCCGAGAACGACGGTCATCCCGATCTCTCCGTTCGCTGATTTGAAGGAGGTGCTGTGATGAAACGTCTTTACGGTTACCTCTATGAACCTGTTCTGGCTCTTCCCTTCGCGCTCGGCCTGACACTGCTGTTTCACGGTGTTTTCGGCGCGCCGAAGGCCGGCGTCGGCATCATCCTTCTGACTGTCCTTTCAATCTTCGTCTGCTCCCTCGTCCGTTTCCTTGACGGGCGGGAACGGTTCATCCCGGCAGGCGCTGCCGTGCTGCTTTTGCTGATCCCGTTTTTATACGGCCGCAAGCGCCCCGGATACCTTTATAACCATCGTTTCTTATGGATCATCCCCGCCGTTGCGGCATGCTGCTTTGTACTGGCGTGCTTCTGCCGCATCTCGCGGTTTGCCAGATATACGTGCATCCTCGCCGTTCTCGGCATCCTGGTTTTCCTGCTCCTTGAGGAATACAAGGTTCCGCGCCTCGGACTGACATTCCTCTTCGCATTTTTCATCCTGCTGATTGCGGATGAGACGCAGACGAGATGGCGCAGGCAGGGCGATACCGAACACGCGACGCACCTTCCGGCGATAGCGCCGTTTATCGCGCTTCTGCTCTTGATCTGCTCGTTCTTCCCAATCAAATCGGAGCCTTACGACTGGCGTTTCTTCCGAAACATCATCGAGAAGATCGAAGACCTGTCGAAGAGCATTTCCGTGAAAATCCACGGCACGCCGGACGATTTCGAGTCGATTAAACCCGGCTTCTCGGAAATCACCAAGGTCCGCGGCGGCACGAAAATGGAAAATGACGACCGCGTCCTGTTCACGGTTTCACCGCGAACCGTTTCCTCTAAGGTGCTTCGCCTCGGCGGACAGGTCTGTGATTCCTTTAAGGATATGGAGTGGTCGGCCACGGACAGCTTAAAGGATTCGACCGACTACGGTTACGACCTTTTGGAGACGCTTGTTGCCTTTGATTCCGCGGCGCAGTTTTCCGACTACGCGCGCTGGAGCACCGTCGATGTTTCCTTTAAGGATTTCTCGACCGACTGCCTTTTCGTTCCCCTGAAATCGTTTACGGACCCGGATTCGCTGGCTCGCATCGGCGCCGAGGAAAAGGGCGGAAACCTGTATTTTACAAAGCGTGCCGGCAACCGTACGGATTACTATGTGGCATTTTTGCAGCTGAACCGGCGGCACAGCACCTTCTCCTCTTATATCGGGAACCCTGAGCCCATTACGGAGGAAGCCTGGCGGCGCGTTCTCGTGAGACAGGGACGCCCGCTCGCGAAATGTGTTTATTCGGGTCTTGCCTCCTACCGGCAGCGCATGAAGAACCTTTACGGGCAGCCGGTTTCCGTATCCGACAAAACCCGCGCCTTCCTTACGGAAGCAACTGCCGGCGCAGCCAACGCTTATGAGGCAATGCTCGCCCTAGAGCGAACGCTGTCCGGGTTCGAATACAGCAAAACCGTTCCGCCGTTTCCGAAAAATGTGAAAGACGCCTACGGGTTCCTCGATTCGTTCCTTGATACGCGCGTCGGTTCGTGCGTCCACTACGCAACGGCCATGACGCTTTTAGCGAGAGCCTACGGGCTTCCGGCCCGCTACGTGAACGGCTTCTATGTTCCGATCGACGGCGTGGATACGGTTTCCGTCACAACCGGAATGTCGCATTCCTGGTGTGAAATCTATTTTGAGAATCTCGGCTGGATTGCTTTTGACGCGACGCCCGGCTACGACAGTGACTATTACTGGGCAACCCGCGAAGAGATGGAGCTTTCCGGGCACGGAGACGGAACCGTTCCGATTTATACACAGATTACCCCTTCCGTAAAGCCGGTTCGCATTACGGCGACGCCGACTCCGGGGCCCGAGGACGACCCGATTTCCCGTGAAGAGGGCGGTTTCCTCTTCTTCTGCCTGATCGGTCTCGGCGGCGTCTTGGTATTTACCGTAAGCGCGCTTTTAATCGACCGTTTCATGGCGAGAAAACGTTTTAAGAAGATGTCCGCCTACGAAAGAGTGCTTGTTCTTTACCGAAGAAACATGCGGATTCTCGGCTGGCTCAGGCTTCCTCCCGGGGATTCCGAGACGCTTCTCGAATATGCCGAGCGCCTGAAACCGCTTGTGCCCGAGGACGGCGCTTCCTGGCTTAGGGCTTACGATGCCTTCATGTACGCAGAGCCCGGCAACGTTTCGTGGATTGCGGAGGAAATGCTGCACGGAAACAAGACCCTGTTAAGCGCCTTCAAGAAGCGCAATCCGGTCCGCTACCGCATCTACGGACTGGCCAACCGGTTCCTGAGATAAATACGACAGCTTCGCCGAAAAGGAATCGGCACATTTGTCAGAAACAAAATAACACCCCCTTTGCCCAAGGCAGAGAGGGTGTTATTTTTGCCGCGGAGTGGCCGGCGACAAAGAAGGAATCATGAAGTTCAAGGTTAGGTTTTAGCTTTTTTCTGACGTCTTCCGAGCACTACGCTCTGCAGCAGAATGAAGAAGCAAAGCATTCCGCCGGTCGTGATGCTCTGCCACCAGGGATCGTTCAGTCCGCTCGAGACGACGATCTTCTTGATGGTGGTAAGACTGAGGGTACCGAAGAAGGTACCGATGACATTGCCGACGCCGCCGGTCAGAAGCGTGCCGCCGATGATTGAGGAGGCAATCGCGTTCATTTCCATTCCGGCTGCGTTGGTCGCGTTGCCGGCTCCCGTGTGCATCATGAACACGTAGCCCGCAAGACCGCTTAACAGACCGCTCAGAACATAACTCATGAAGCGGGTTCTCTTTACATTGATTCCGAGCATCAGCGCGCTCTGCTGGTTACCGCCGATTGCGTAGAAATTCCGACCGAGTCTGATATACTTCAAAAGAATCCAGACAAGAATCACACAAAACAGCGCTGCCACGACACCGAGCTCGATTCGCGCGGGGACAAGGGTTCCGTTTTTGGCTCTGTACCCGAGCCAGGAAATCTCGATTTTCTTTGCACGCAGATTATTGAACGCCGTATGTTGAACCTTCTGCGGATTAACCGACAGAATCGTTGTCATGCCTCTGGCGAAGAATAATCCCGCAAGCGTGACGATGAACGGCTGAATCTCCAGATAGCTGACGAGAAATCCGTGCACAAGACCGAATGCGAGGCCGATTCCGAGTGCAAGAAGCAGGGAAACGAATATGTTGCCGCCCTTGTTCAGATACAGCACGCAGCTCATGACAACAAGCGATGTCACGGCGCCGACGCTGATGTCGATGCCGCCGCCGATCATGACGATCGTAAGGCCGCAGGACACGATGATCAGGCTTGCGTTATCATTTAACATATCAAATATCTGCTGGGGATGCAGGAAGCCGCCGCCGAGCAGCAGTACCGCCGAAAGATACATGACGAAGAAAATGACGATCGTGATGGTCATCAGAAGCTGCGTATCGTTAAGCGGCTCTTTTCTTTTCAAAAATGCAAGTTTCTTCATTCTTCCGCTCCTTTCGCCGAAACTTTTCTGCGTCTTTCGGCAAGGCGCGAAATCCATCTTCCGAACCGTTCCTTGATGACCGGCGAACCGATGACAACAAGCAGTACAATGACGATTGCCTTATATGCCTTGACGTCGGTTGACGGAACCTTCATCGCGTAGAGCGTAATCGTGAGCATCTGGATGACATACGCCCCGATGATGCTGCCGCTCAGCTTGAATTTTCCGCCGCCGAGGCTGTTGCCTCCGATGGCAACGGCAAGAATGGTATCCATTTCGATGTCGATCAGCAGCGTTTCATGGTTAATCAGCCCGAGACGCGATACGCCGATGCAGCCCGAAACCGCAACACACACGCCGAGGATGATGAAGCTTAAGAGTTTGATGAACGTTGCATTGATTCCGTTCAGTCTCGCGGCGCTTCCGTTAATTCCGACGGACTGCGTGAACAGCCCGAGCGCCGTAAAATGAAACAGCAGCTTAAATAAAATCGCCATCGCCACGACAATCAGCACCGGTGTCGGAATCGGGACGCCCGGAATGAAGCTTCCGATTCCCGAAAGGATCGGGCTCGATACCGTTGGCGTTGCGCCGCCGTTAATCCAATATGCGATGGAACGGCCGCAGGTATATAGAATCAGTGTCGCAATCATCGGCTGGATCTTAAAGACCGCCACAAGCGTTCCGTTGAAGGTGCCGAAAAGCATTGCCACGATGCAGGCCATGACAAATGCCAGGATGACCGTCCCCGCATTGATTGCGCTTCCGGACTTTAATACCTTTACGAACACGCTGCCCGCAATGGCCGCAGCAGCGCCGACGCTGATATCCTGCCCGCCGCAGGCCGCCGTTACGAGCGTCATTCCCATGGCGAGAACCGCAAGCTCGCTTGCACCGTTGATGATACCGATGATGTTGCCGGACAAAACGGGATTTCCGTTATTGTTATGGCTGATTCCGATGCTGAAGAACCCGGGATCGCGAATCAGGTTAAAGACTACCAAAAGTGCTATCGCAATTAACGGAATGGTCAGCTGGCCGAATCCGCTCAGGAAGGCTTTTTTACCGTTTTTCTTCATCTTACGATTCACCTCCCGCGATGGTCTTCATGACCTGCGTCTGATTCAGGTCCTTGCCGGTCAGCTCGCCGACCGCATGACGGTCGCGCATGACGATGAGACGACTGCAGGTACGAAGCATCTCTTCTACCTCGGAGGAGATAAATGTGACGCTGACGCCTTCCTCCGCAAGCTTTAACACAAGCTTCTGAATCTCTAACTTTGTGCCGACATCGATTCCTCTTGTCGGCTCATCGAGAATCAGATAATCCGGATGAGTTAAGAGCCATCTTGCCAAAATGACCTTCTGCTGGTTTCCGCCGGAGAGCGACCCGACCGGTGTCTCGCGGCTTGCCGTCTTTATATTCAAAACCTTAATGTATTCGTCCGCAAAAGATTCGGATTCGCTCCGGCTGATCGGTTTGAACATGCCGTTCATAACCTGAAGGGCCAGGATGATATTTTCCCGAACGCTTAATTCCGCAATGATGCCGTCCCGCTTTCTGTCCTCGGCAAGATATCCGATGCCGTGCTTCATCGCATCGATCGGACGCTGGATTTTCACCGGCTTGCCGTTAATCTTAACAGTGCCGCCGGTCACCTTGTCCGCGCCGAAAATGGCACGCACGCTTTCGCTTCTGCCTGATCCGAGGAGACCCGTGAAGCCGTTCACTTCGCCCTTTCGGATTGAGAAATCAAACGGGAGCGCCTCGGTGCTCGAAAGTCCCTCTGCCTCATAGAAGACTTCGGGTTGCATGATTTTCTCTTCTTCGCTGTCCCCCAGGTTGCTGAGCTCTTCGAGCTCTTTTCCTATCATTTTCGACACAAGCTGAAGCTGAGGCAGTTCCTCCGTCAGATATTCTCCGACAAGTTCGCCGTTTCGAAGGACCGTGATCCTGTCACTGACTTCATAAACCTGATCCAGGAAATGTGTTACGAAAATGATGCCGACATCCTGCTTCTTCAGATCCCGCATGAGATCGAAAAGCTGTTTTACTTCCTTATCGTCAAGAGACGACGTCGGCTCATCCAAAATCAGTACCTTGCACTGCATATCGACGGCCCGCGCAATCGCGACCATCTGCTGCACGGCAAGGGAGCAGCTTCCGAGAAGCTGCGTGCTTCTCGCCGGAATTCCGAGCTTTGTAAGGATTTCGTCCGCCCGTTCCTCGAGTTTATTCTGCCTGACCCATGCGCCCCTGCTTCTTCCGATGAACATGTTCTCCGCCACCGTCAGGTTCGGGCAAAGGGTTATTTCCTGATATACCGTACTGATTCCGGCATTTTGGGCGTCCTGCGGGGAATGGATCGAAACCTTCTCCCCTTCCACGCGGATTTCGCCGCCGTCCATCTGATATACACCGGTCAGCACCTTGATGAGGGTGGATTTTCCGGCGCCGTTCTCTCCCATAAGCGCATGGATCTCCCCTTTACGAAGCGTGAAATCCACCCCGTTTAAGGCAAGAACCCCGGGAAACCTTTTATCAATCCGGCGCATCGTCAGCAAGCTTTCTTCCTGCATAGCAATCCTCCGTCATTCATCGCCTTAAAAAGCGCAGCAGAGCTTTTCGTGGCCCGGCTGCGCTTCTTAGCGGATTATGAATTACTCACCTAAACCGTAAGTGTCGATATCGTTCTGAGTGAGAGCCTTTGCATCGAAGCCCTTCTCATTGTTGATAATCTGCTTGGACGCCGGAGCCTTTCCGCTCTTAATCAGATCGCTGATGATCTGAGCCTGGAAGGGGCTGCACTGTCCGTCGTAGTTCCATTTTCCTGCAAGAAGCTCACGAAGAGCCCACTTATTGCAGTCAAATCCCATAACGATTACCTTACCGTCTACTCCGTGCGTGATGCCGGCTTCGTCAAGTGCTGCTACGGCACCCTTTGCCATACCGTCGTTCTCTGCGTAGATTACGTTAAAGTCTTCGCCGCTGTTGATAACAGCTTCAACGATCTTCTTGGCTTCTGCCTCGTCCCAGGTCGCCGTCTGCTGAACAACCTTCTTCATCTTTCCGGACTCGAACTGCTTATCAAGAGCGCCGGTACGTCCGATCTGAGCGTCGGAACCCATGGCTCCCTGAATGTGGATAACCTTGTACTCGGGCAGATTCTGGGAGAGCAGCCAGTTCACTGCGGTCTCGCCTTCCTTTGCCATGTCGGAAACAACTGCTGCCTCATACAGGCTGGTGTCTACATCGATCATGCGGTCGAAGAGATAAACCTTGATTCCGGCTTCTTTCGCCTTCTTCAAAACATCGTCCCAACCGGTCGTCTCTGCTGCGGAAATCAGCAGGTAGTCAACACCTTCCGTAATGAACCCCTGCGCTGCCTGAAGCTGCTCATCATTCTTGATGCTGTAGAACGTCTTCAGTGTGTAACCGTTTGCTTCCGAGAAAACCGCTTCCATATCTTTTACGTTTGCTTCACGGTAACCGGACTCAGAAGGCGGGTTATTAACAACGCCCACTTTAATCTTGTCATCCTTCTCATCCTTCTTGCAGGCGGTAGCCATGCAGCAGACAACGAGAATCATAACCAAGAACAAAGCTTTAAACTTTCTCATTTTTGCCATCCTCCTTTTTTTCGGGCCGTCATCGACCTTCCATGCATAAGGATAGCGCAACGCCGCTTTGCGGTAAATCAAGGTTCATACCGACTTGGTTCAAAATAATACCGCGTTTGGGCGGAAATTCCAAACGCGGTTAAAAATCTTTCACTCAGGTTGATTTTGATACTGTAAGCGGTAATCCGAAGGGGTCATCCCCGTGTTCTTTTTGAAGATGTAACTGAAATAGTGTGCGTCGTTATACCCGACCTCCCGCGCGATCTGCGAGCTCCTTTCATTGGTCGTGCGCAGAAGCTCCTTGGCCTTCTTAAGCCGAAGCGTGACCAGATACTCCGTGAACGTCTGCCCGTTTTGCTGCGAGAACACCGTCGAGAAGCGGCTGCTGCTCATGCTGACCGCCTTGGCCACGTCCTGTAACATCAATCCGGGCTCTGAAAAATGCAACGACATATAAAGCTTTGCCTCATTGACGACGGCCGGTGCCTTCTCGTCCGTCGGCTCACCCATCTCTCTTGTTCCGAGAATGATTGCCTTCTCGTCCGTCCGCTCCGCCAAAAGATGCCGGATGTGCCTTGCGGTCTTAAAGCTTTGGAATATCTCCTCCGGCTTTTCGACAATCTCGCCGATTCCGATTCGGATTTCCGAGGAATCGACCCGCTCCAGCTCTCTTGCAAGCGTCGTGGCAAATGCATACGCCCGCTCCTCCACATCCTCGGCGGATTCGCCCGGAATCAAAAACCTTGTCCCGACACGTCCCGGCGAAGGAAGCGCAACGCCCGCGCTCTCCGAAAGAGCATCCGCAACCGCCTGCCCCTCCTCAACCGGGGCAAAGGCTGCATCAATGACCGTATAAAACGCCGCCGGAACCGGACAGCCCATTGTGGAAAGCTGTGTCAGCACGTCAGGCGCATCCTTCGGCGCCGCTTCGTTATTAAACAGCGACCCGACCAGCTTCTCCTTTACAAGCTTGCCGCCGCTTTCCATGCGCGCCCGCAGGCTCGCCGCATGAACGAATGTATTCCGCTCCGCCTTCAGCTGCTCGCTCACCTTATCTAAGGTTTCCTTGAGGGCATCCGAATTGATCGGCTTTAACATATACTCCCGGACACCGAGCTGAATGCACTGTCTCGCATACTCAAACTCGTCGTATCCGCTTAAGACGATGATCCCGATCCACGGCATCTGCGTCTTCATGATCCGGCAAAGCTCGATTCCGTCCATGAACGGCATTTTGATGTCGGTAATGACAATGTCGGGGTTGGTGTCCCGAATCATCGGCAGCGCCATCTCTCCGTCCGGCGCCTCGCCGACCAAAACGTACGACGTATCGTCCCACGGAAAAGACTCTCTGATTCCTTCCCGCACAACAATCTCGTCATCAACCAGAAACACTTTCATTATCGTAAATCTCCTCTCGCGTTCTGAGCGGTACCTTAAAGCTTACCGTTGTTCCTTCCGGACCGCTTTCAATCATCAGGTCATCCGCCTGGTTATAGTAAAGCCGGATTCGCATGTTGACGTTCACAAGCCCGAATCCGCCGTTTCCCTCGCTGACCGACGGCTGCCCCTTCTTCATTCTGTCCTTTAAATCGGCAAGCTGCTCCGGGCTCATTCCGAGTCCCGTATCCTTTACGGAAAATACTAGGAACCCGTCCTGTACCCTCCCCGAAACCCGGATGAAACCGCCGCCGCGCTTAATCTTGACACCGTGATACAGCGCATTCTCGACAAGCGGCTGCAGCAAAAGCTTCAGAATATAGTAATCGCCGATTTCGTCCGGAATGTCAATTTCGTAATCCATGATATCGCGGTATCTGGTCTGCTGGATCTTCAGATAGCCTTCGATATGCTTCTTCTCCTGGCTGATCGGAATCCAGTCCGCGCCGGAGGAAAGGCTGATTCGGAAGAAGTCGCTTAACGCGCTTGTCAGATGAATGACTTCGTCCTTTTCGCCCGCCTCTGCTTTCCAGACAATGGCATCGAGCGTATTATACAGGAAATGCGGATTGATCTGCGCCTGCAGCGTGCGAAGCTCAGCCTTACGAAGCCTTCTCGCGTCCAGATTGCTTTTCTTCATCATGTCCTGCAGACGGTCGGCCATCGTATTGATCTGAAACGTCAGATTCCGAAGCTCCGTGACATTGGTGTCTGCGATTCTCGTATCCAAAGAGCCCTCGGCAATGCTTGCCGCCGCTTCTTCAAGCCGTTCGATCGGCAGACGAATGGCAGCTGCCGTCGCATTTACCGTCCGGGTCCGAACCCACAGCGCAAGGAGGATGATTAAAACCTCCGCAACGGCCGAGAACAGCACGCCGATTCGAAGACTCAGGCTCAGCTTTGCCGTGGAGTTAATTTCCATCGTAATATATTCATCCAACATGCTGCCGACAAGCGATGCCACGCCGCGCACTTCTTCGATGATGGCCTGGCTCTCGACTACGGGAACCTTTGCCTCGACATTGTCCCGTATGCGGTCTACATAGTTTTCAAGCGTCTGCATCGTACGCCTTGCGACCGTAAGCGACAGGCTGTTTTCTTCACTTGCCGCCGTCGTAATCGAATCGATGGATTCGTTCACCGAATGAATGGTGGAATAAATGCCGCTTTCCTGAATGGTCTGCCGTCCGCTTACGATATTCCAGGCACTCTCCGGGATTTGATCCTTTACAATGGTCTGCAGCTGCGTTGCCGTTTCCATTCGCTCAATGGCGTTATGGTATTTGACAGCGTAAAACAGCATCAGAACCAGACTGATGATGATCGGAACGACCAGCAACAGAACAAGCCGGTGACTCAGATTGCTGATCTGTCCCAATATGCTGTTTTCTTTTTTGAGCCTGCTCATGCTTCCGCCCGCCTAGTAGCCCCGCGGCCCGATTTGGGACACGTTCATTTCATCGCTGAACACCTGCTCGACGGGATGGATCACCGGATCCACCGTCTCGCCGTTCTTCAGCTTAAGCGCGGTTTCCATCAGCTCTTTCCCGAGCTTCGGCGTGCATTCCACGACACAGTTGATCTTGCCTTCCTTCAGCACGTTGATGGCTTCCTGGCCGCCGTCAATCGAGATGATGATAATGTCTTTGCCGGGCTTGAAACCGGCTTTTTCAATCTCGGGAATGGCTCCGATGGTCATCTCGTCGTTATGCGAGAAGACAACGTCGATCTGCTCCCCGTACTTCTCCATGTAATAGCGCATGCATTCCTCGCCGCGGCTCTTTAAAAAGTCGCCGTCAATGCTTTCGAGCACATGCATCCGGGAATCCCCGGCAATCGTATCCATGAAGCCTGCCTGACGCTGCCGCATCGGGGTCGAATTCTCCGTTCCGGCAATCTCCACGATGTTGACCTGCTCAAGCCCAAGCAAATCGGCCTTACGAATCAGGTACTCCGCAGCCTGGACGCCCTCCTTATAAAAGTCGGCGCCGATCAGGCACGTCGTGAGCCCTTCCTGCTCGGTATTGATGTCACGGTCGACAAGAATAATCGGAATACCCGCTTCCTTCGCTTCCATCAGAACATTATCCCAGCCTTCCTCAACGACCGGGGAAAATGCGATGACGTCCACACGGTATGCGATAAAGCGCCGTATTGCCGCAATCTGATTGTCCTGCTTCTGATTGGCGTTCTCAAGCCGGAGACCGATTCCGTACGCCTCCGCCTGTTCTTCAATATCCTTCGTGTTACCGATTCGCCAGGCGCTTTCGCTGCCAATCTGGCTGAACCCGAGCACAAGCCCGGTCTGGTTGTTTTCTTCCTTCTCCTTCTTACAGCCCGGGAGCATGACCGCCGCAAGAAGCACTGCCGCAAAAAATAGTCCTCTGATCCTCATTACGTTCACCGTCTTTCCAAATCACGGTCCCTTCTTCGCGCAGGAAGGGACCTCAGCCAACAGGTCTTTCAGCCATTGTACCACAAGAGCCGATGCTTTGAAAAGCATCGGCTCTCTGTTTCGTGAAAAATCTCACGTTTAATCCAATTCGGTAGCTCCGGTATAGAGCTCGTAATAACGTCCTTTCTGCGCAAGCAGATCGTCGTGGTCGCCCCGCTCGATGATCTCACCGTGCTCCAAAACCATGATTGCATTTGCGTTTCGTACCGTCGAAAGGCGGTGCGCGATGACAAATGTGGTGCGGTTCTTCATCAGGCGGTCCATGCCGTGCTCGATATGACGCTCGGTACGGGTATCGACGGAGCTTGTTGCTTCATCAAGAACAAGGATCGGTGCCTTGGAAAGAGCCGCTCTTGCAATATTCAGAAGCTGCCTCTGGCCCTGCGACAGGTTCGCTCCGTCACCCTCAAGCTTCGTCTGGTAACCGTCCGAAAGACGCATGATGAAGCTGTGTGCGCTGGCGGTCTTCGCGGCTTCGATGACTTCCTCATCGGTTGCATCGAGACGGCCGTAGCGGATATTCTCCATAACGGTTCCCGAGAACAGGTGCGTATCCTGCAGAACCATAGCGATATTCTTACGAAGCACTTCCCTCTTGATATCCTTCACGTTGACACCGTCGATTGTAATCGTGCCCTCGTCGATATCGTAGAACCGGTTCAAAAGGTTCGTGACTGTCGTCTTTCCGGCGCCGGTCGATCCGACAAATGCGATCTTCTGGCCGGGTTTTGCGTAAAGGTTGATATCCTTAAGGACAACCTTATCCGGGTTGTATCCGAAGGTAACATGCTCCATGACAACATAACCCTTCATGTCCGGCATTGCGTTGGCATTTGCCACATCCGGAGCTTCCGGAACCTCATCCATGACTTCAAATACACGCTCCGCGCCTGCAAGTGCCGAGAACATCGTGGCCATCTGCTGCGCGAGCATGTTGATCGGCATCGCAAACTGGCGGG
>JAEEGJ010003580.1_pt1 | contig 58252 bp, 48 predicted proteins | sample 8958761 | NCBI WGS metagenome assembly JAEEGJ01 (sample SAMN16246546, study PRJNA631951) | gut metagenome | biome: gut microbiome; feature: rumen; material: RS-attached | host: Bos | place: Iran: Karaj | collected 2018-10 | reverse complement strand
CTCGGGTGGTACTGCCGAAATGTCTACAGAAGTTAACCACATTGTACTTAAGTTCAATGCAATTATGAAGGACATTGTTGGTACACACGTAGAGCTCAAGAACAAAAACTGGTTGTTTACCCGTAAAGGTTACATGACAGTTATCCGCATCCTTGATGAAGTTGATATCGAAAAGGGTGACGAAGTTCTTGTAGAAGACGGAAAGAGTATCATGCGCGGAAACCCTGTTCTTAAGCATAAGGGCAAGGAAGTTATGGCTGCCGTTACAGGTAAAGTTGTTCTTATGGGCAAGAAGATTTATCTTACCAGCAAGGAACAGAAGATTGAAATTACAAACGGTTCTACAATTTATGCAAAGGCCGGAGACATTATCAAGAAGGGTGAATCAATCGGTGAATTTGAACAGTTCATTGAACCAATTATTGCCGAAAGCGACGGATACATTCACTTTGAAGATGTAATCGTAGGTTCAACTCTGGAAGAGCGTGTTGACCTGGACACTGGTGCCAAGGAACGCGTAATTTCTGACCTTCACCTTGATGTTAAACAGCCTCGCATCCTCATTACCGATGAAGCCGGTAACGAAGAAGGAACTTACTATCTTCCAGCTGGTGCTACCCTCATGGTAGATGACAAGCAGAAGATTAAAGCAGGTGAAATGCTTGCTAAGATTCCTAAGGAAGCCGTTAAGTCTCAGGATATTACCGGTGGTCTTCCACGTGTATCTGAGCTCTTTGAAGCACGCAAACCAAAGAATCCTTGTGTACTTGCACAGATTTCTGGTACCGTTAAATTTGCCGGTATTACAAAGGGTAAGCGCGTAATTACAATCGAAGACGAATACAACAAGAAGTTTGAACACTTTGTACCAATGACCAAGCGTATGATTGTACGTGATGGCGATAAGGTAGAAGCCGGTGAACAGCTGTGTGCAGGTTCTCCAAACCCACAGGATGTTCTTGCAATTCTTGGTGAAAACGCACTTCAGAATTACTTGATGGACGAAATCCAGGCCGTTTATCGTGCTCAGGGTGTAGACATCAATGATAAGCATATTGGTATTATTGTACGCCAGATGCTCCGCAAGGTAGAGATTGTTGCCGTAGGCGATACACGCTTTATCTTTGGACAGCAGGTTGATAAGTACAAGTTCCACGAAGAAAACAGCCGTGTAATCGCAGAAGGTGGACAGCCAGCTATTGGACGTCCAATGTTCCAGGGTATTACAAAGGCTTCGTTGAACGTAGACTCATTCATTTCTGCCGCATCCTTCCAGGAAACAACACGCGTTCTTACAAACGCTGCAATTTCCGGAGCAACTGATGGCCTCCACGGTATTAAGGAAAACGTTGCAATCGGTCATATGATTCCAGCCGGTACCGGTATTAAGAATTACAAAGACATCAAGCTCTTTGACGATTCTGCTACCGACCTTGACGTTCAGATGAACGAGATTCTCGAACGCCGCCGTCTCGAAGAAGAAGCCGAAGCAGCCAACGCCGCCGAAGAGCCAAGCTTCGAACACGAAGAAAGCGACTAATCAGCCGGGGTCCCTGAGGCTCTCGAAGGGTCCTCAATACAAAGCCGTACATGAAAATGTACGGCTTTTTTATTTTCCATTTTCATTGTGAATACTTGTGATTTTTGTTATAATTGACTGTTACGATGAATTACGAAAATCCATTGATTGTACAAGGCGACAGGTCTCTTTTACTGGACGTGCATGCTCCACTGGCTGACGAGTGCCGTAATGCGCTTATTCCGTTTGCGGAGCTGGAAAAGTCGCCGGAGCATTTACATACATATAAACTTACACCTCTTTCGCTTTGGAATGCTGCTAGTGCGGGGTTTACTGCAGATGATGCGGTTGGGGTTCTCCAAAAATATGCGCGCTATGAAGTGCCAAAGGCTATTCCTGCCTGGATAAAAGAGGTTAGCGGCCGGTTTGGAAAAATTACGCTTGAACCGTGTCAGGAAGGAGAAGATCTTCTTCTTGTTGCTGCCACCGAAGCCATTTATAAAGAAATTGGCGCAAACGGGGCGGTAAAAAAGTATCTGCTTGATCCGGGGGCCATGGGGTCCCTGAGCCTGTCGAAGGGGTCGAAGGGCGCTTCAAAATATTCCTACCTCATCAAACTCACCGACCGTGGAACAATAAAGCAGCTTTTGCTGGAAGCAGGTTGGCCTGTAAAAGACGAGGTTGCTCTTTCAGACGGTGAACCGCTCGACATTAGTTTAAGAAAGGCAACTGCTGGTGGACAGCCTCTTACAATCCGTGAATATCAGACAGGGGCAGCAAAGGCATTGGTTGGCGACAAGGGACCTGGTACGGGCTTTGGAACAATAGTTCTTCCGTGCGGTTCGGGCAAAACTATAGTCGGCATGCAGATTATGGACATGCTCAAGACAAGTACGCTCATAATCACTACAAATATAAGTGCGGTTCATCAGTGGATAGACGAACTGTTGGATAAAACAAATTTAACGGCAGATCAGATTGCAGAGTACACCGGCGAAAATAAAGAAATAAAGCCTGTTACAGTTGCAACGTATCAGGTGCTTACCTGGAGGCCTGATAAAGAAGGACCGTTTCCACATTTCTCATTGTTTCATCAGCGTGCCTGGGGACTCATTATTTATGATGAGGTTCACATGCTTCCGGCTCCTGTGTTCCGTGTTGTTGCAGAACTTCAGGCAGTGCGACGTGTTGGACTTACAGCAACGCTTGTGCGAGAAGACGGTTGCGAAGGTTATGTGTTCAGTCTGGTTGGACCAAAGCGTTATGATGTTCCGTGGAAAGAGCTTGAGCGAGACAACTGGATTGCAAGTGCAGAATGTGTAGAGGTGCGCATAGATCTTCCTGCTGCCCGCGAAATTGAATATGCAGTTGCAGGGGCGCGCGAAAAACATAAAATTGCAAGTCAAAATCCGGATAAGCTTGTTGTGGTAAAAGAGCTTATCCAAAAATACAAGGATGATAAAATACTCATAATAGGGCAGTACTTAGACCAGCTTGATGAAATTGCAAAAATGCTTGAGGCTCCTATTATTACAGGAAAAACTCCTACAGCAGAACGCGACAGAATCTATGGAGAATTCCGTCAGGGAAAAATTAGCGTGCTTGTAGTTTCCAAGGTTGCAAACTTTGCAATAGACCTGCCCGATGCATCCATGGCAATTCAGGTTAGCGGAACCTTTGGCAGCCGTCAGGAAGAAGCTCAGAGACTTGGAAGAATATTGCGTCCAAAAGAACGCGTGTCGCACTTTTTCACTTTGATTACACGCAACACAGTAGAAGAAGAATTTGGTTCAAACCGTCAGAAGTTCCTTGCAGAGCAGGGCTATTCCTATAGAATTGTAAGATACGGCGAAGGAGAAGAGCTGTGAGTAAAAGCGTTACCACGGTAGAAGTCTGGAAAGAATGTATTTCTTCTCTTAGCGATTCAAAATTTTTTGAACTCATGCGGCTGTATCTTGGCGAAATTGAAACTCCCTACAACAAGCAGCGCCTCATAGAACAGCTTGCGGGCTTTATAAAAAATCCTGCTAATTCAGACAGTATGATTGCCTTGCTTGATGAATACGACATAAAGCTTTTGACCGCAATTGCTTTTGTCCCAAATGCAACACAGGATACTCTGGTTCAGTTTTTTACAGCAGAATACACAATGGCCGATATTTTTTCGGGGCTCTCTAATCTTACTGCACGACTTTTTGTTTTTGAACAAAAGGATGCATATTCTGCAAAAAAGTATCTGCGCATAAATCCAATTATCTGGGAAAAGCTTGAGCCATATATTAAGCTTAGTAATATTATAAGTCCGGCCGAGTTAGTAAAGACTAACATTGATGACACCTTTAGTATTTCTCCCGATCTGCTTGCGGCTTTTATTTCGTTTGTAAATACAAAGGGCTGTTCCTGCAAGTCGGATGGTGCAATCAAAAAAAATACGTTTGCACGTATTCAGGCGGTTTTTGCAGGACACGAAAAAACAATCCAGCTTATTCTTACCGCATTTATAAATCTTAATCTTGTGCGCGAAGGAGAAAAATCCTACCAGATTGATTATGAACGCTTTGAACTTTTTGCAGCGCTAAATCCTTTGCAGCAGTATGCGCTTTTGTGTGCAGCCTCGTGTTCAAGGTTTAGCCGCGAAGGCTTAAAAAAAGAAGCACAGCTTTTGCTTGATACCCTCACTTCAATCGGAGAACAGGGCTTTACTCTGGCTGCTTTGATTCGTCTTGGTTTTCTGGCCCAGACTCAGGCGGGTAGTGACCAGTCCGGTTCATCCCGTTCGCGATTCAGCCGCATGTTAGAAGCTGCAAGACAGGAAGCAGGTGTACAGCTGGATCCGGAGCAGGCAGGTTCTCTTTTAGAAAGAATGCTCGACAGTGCGGTACAGTTTGGACTTTTGCAAAAAAGCGGCTGGGATAAGGACGGACATGAGGTGTATGTCTGCAGTCAGATAATAAGGCCGCAATCCGGTGCGCAGAATGTCCTGAATATTGATTCAACCTTTACTGTAAGCCTTATGCCTGGGTTGCCGTTAAAAAAACTTTTGCCGCTTACACAGTTTTTAGAAATCAAAAGCTATGGTGTGGTTACAGAGTATGAGATTTCAAGACAGTCGGTTAGTGCAGCTTTTGACCGTGGATGGACAGTAGAAAAAATTACTCAGGAGCTTGAACAGTATACAAGCTATGAACTCCCGCAGAATCTTAAGGTGTGCATAAGCGAGTGGTTCGAATCCTACAGTTCTGCAATGATTTACAAGGGCTACATCCTCAAGGTTGCCAAAAAGAATATTGGGCTTGTAGAAAATGCGCCTGCAATAAAAAGTCATATAAAAGAAAAGCTTGCAGAAGGAATATATTTATTGAATATTCCGCTGGACAGCGACATAGATTCGTTTATAGAAAACAGCGGTCTGGACTTTATGGGCAAAGTAAAAGACCCGTTTGTATCTACCGAAAAAATTGCGTTCCCCGCTCTGCAGCCAGGAAGAGTGATTTCTGCCGCGGTACACGCTATTCCTGGGGTCCCTGAGCATGTCGAAGGGCCCGAAGGAACCAAAATAAATTTCTCTGCCGCCGGTCATCTTTTAAACTCCCTCAAGTCCGAGCTTAAAAAAATGGACCTCAATAAAAACCAGCGCGAAAGCCTCGAAAACAGAATACACAACCGCCTTATCCTTACAAAAGAGCATCTTGCAGTAACTTGTGTGCGCTCTGAGATTCTGGAAGCAGAAGGTATGGACTTTGGTGGCAAGCTCCATCTGTTTGAAGCAGGTCTCAAAGAAAACGACATGATGGAAATTACCCTTCCAAGCTTTGATGACGAAAACGAATACTTTAAGGTAATAGGCCGTACTCTTGGCATAACAAAACAAACCGGAGATGCAGTTGTTCGCTTTGAAGTTTACCCCGGCGGAGAGATTACCAACTTTGTTGTGAGTAGAATTACATTTTTAAGAAGGTTGAGATTCTAATGGAAGTATACATCATCCGTCATGGAAAAACAGACTGGAACAAAGAGTACCGCTTTCAGGGGGCGCATGACATTCCCCTGAATCAGGAGGGTAGGGACGCCGCCGCAGCCCTTGGCAAACGCCTTGCCGGCATTCATTTTGACAAAGTTTTTTCTTCGCCTTTGTCCCGCGCTTATGAGACAGCGTGTATAGTATTGGAACAGATGGGGTCCCTGAGCTTGTCGAAGGGCCCACAAACCAACCCTCTCCTCACCGAGCTCAGCTTTGGCGAATTAGAAGGCCTGCCGTTTGACCAGTGGATGGACACCGACGAGCCAAGGAAATACTTTTTTAAGGAACCAGCCCGCTATGTTCCACCAAAGGGTGGCGAAACTTTTGAATCTGGAATCCAACGCACCGGAATATTTGTTCACACAGTACTAGAGCCAATTTACCAGGAAAACCCGGATGCCAGAGTTATGATTGTAGCCCACGGTGCTATTCTCGCTGCCCTTATGTCTAACCTCGAAGGCCGCGGCGTAGAAAACTACTGGGGCAACGGCCTTAAACACAACTGCGAAGAAACAATCTACAGATACGACGGCAAAACCTGGTCCCTCGCCAGCGAAGAAAAAGCCCAGGACAACCCGTACATGAAGTTTGCCGAAAATGAACAGAAGTCAGCCCAGGTAATTTCCAAAGCCGACCCATCCTCCGCCTCCCGCACCGCAGAAGAGCTAAAGGCCGGCGGGGTAGTAATTATTCCGACAGATACAGTGTATGGATTCAGTAGCGCTGTGTCATTGTCGGGCTTGACCCGACAATCTTTCTCCACCGACGACCGCATTCGCACCATCAAAGGACGCTCCGAAACCAAGCCTATGATCCAGCTCATTGCAACACCGCAAGACCTTGCAAAATACACCAGTGACAACGTACCCGCAATCCTGTTGCAAAAATGGCCCGGCGCCCTTACCATCATAGTAAACGACAACCGCGGCGGCACCACAGCCTTCCGCTGCCCCGGCGACGAATGGCTCCGTAAGGTTATTGCAGAGTGTGGCAGCCCAATCTACAGCACCAGCGTAAACCGTTCAGGCCAGCCAGTCCTTGACGAACAGGCCGCCATCATCAAAGAGTTTGCCCCCGAAGTAGACCTCATCATAACCGACGGCGACAAAAAAGGCGCCAAACCTTCAACAATAGTAAGCATCACAGACGGAACAATAAAAGTTCTTCGCCAGGGCGATGTAAAAATATAATGCCCCGTCATTGCGAGCAAAGCGACGTGACAGTATAATGCCTTGTCATTGCGAGGAGCGCAGTGACGTGGCAATCTACGATATTTTTAATGACAAATTCTCCTTTTCAATGATATAATATTATCATTCTAAACCTCTGGAGAACGCAGCATGAAAAAATGGCACTTGCTTATTACTATACTGGGGGTGACTTTTTTTAATATAGTCCTGACCTCCTGTGAAAATTTCTTAAAGGGAGCAGAAACAAAACAACAGCTTGAAAGAGCTCTCGCTTATGCAAATGCAAGTACTTATACAATTACTGTAGATTATCCGGAAGGAACCGGCGTCTTAAAATCTCCTCCAGGTGCAGTTGCCGAAAAAAAAGAAACAGACGTTTTTACTCTTAGCTTTGAACCGTTTACAGACTACGTCTTTGTCTGCTGGAAAATTATTGATGCAGCAACAGGCCAGGAAATAAAAAACGGCGAATATCTTACACTGCAGGAGCTTGATAAAGCCGAAACCCAGTGTACCTTTACTAAAAAGCCCGACAACAGTATAAAACTCAAGCTCCTTGTAGAAGTTGCAGAACGTCCGCAGATTATTTCTTATTCTCCAACTACAACAAATGCAATCAGAGATACCTCAATCCAAGTCCTTTTTGACCGCGACATGGATCCTTATTCAATTTATTTTACACAGGAAGAGCTTGCAGAACTACAGAGTGACAGCACCGTAACACTCCTGGAGCCTGTAGAAAACACTCAAAATTACTACGGCTATATAAAAGACGGCGAAATCTATTATAAAAACATTACAATAACAAATAAAAAAACAAAAGCAAACCTGCTTGGTAATTTTGCCGCCCCTGTTCTGGATGAAGGACTCTTAACAATTTATGCAAACAAATCAAACCCTCCATATGATTATTCACAGATTCTTGTAAATATAGGAAAAGACTTTTTTTACAGCATAGAGCTGGAAGGACAGGAAGAACCAAAGAGTATTTCTATGTCCGGCAGCAAAAGATGGATGTACCAGGTAAGCAACGGCTTTGACGATTTACCGCTTGAAATAAAGAAAAACAGTGGCGTAGAAATGCTTACTGCAAAACTTGGAAACAAGAATCTTGTAGAACCAGAAACAGAACTTTCTTTTGAAAGACATCCAGATAACTATAATTACTATATCAGTACAACCAATCTTTCGGAAATAACAGATTGGAATCACAAAGGTACAGAACTTTATCTTAATTTTACTGTTCAGGAAAAAGAGCTTGGTGCCGGTCCCGAACCGAAATTTAAGGTAAAGATTGTTCGTGAATCAGATGAGACGTACAGGAGAGTAGTTAATTATTCCAGAGAAATAACCCTTGAATATCTTAGTGTTGCATCGCAGGAAGCTTTTTATGAGGGTACACTTAATCTTGCCGACTATGATATTGATTTAACTATGGAAGGTGTTTATACAATATCTCTTATTTGTGGCGATAAAAGTGGTAATAAACTTACAAGACAGTTTGTGTTTGCAAATGACCATACGCCGCCAGCAGCAAACCCGATTGAAATTATAATCTTAAAAACAAATAAAAATGATACCGATGATACATATACTTTTGGATGGAAGGCCGATTGGGATGCTAAGTGCGAATTCCAAAAAAGTGAGAATACAGTAAATAGTAGTTCAAACATTAAAACAATTAAACTTGACAATAATACTTATAATATTGCAAAAATAAAATTAGAAGCTGCTGTTTATGATTCATTAAGAGTTAAGTATACAGATTATCAAGGTCATGTAACGATTTCTGAACCTATTAGATTTAGTAAAAATGCTATAAATCAGTCTCCAAAAGGGGTTGAAGGACAAAATGGACAATACAAATATGGTAATTTCCCACAAAATGAACCTACTGACTCTTGGATAACTGATAAAATATATTCTATTTGTATTTATGATATTGCTAGCACAAGTGTTGATGAAGAGTACAATTATAAAGAATTTGCATTATGGCATGATGACTGGGTGCTTGGGGATAATGGATGTTTGCTTCAACCGTATAATGATACATATTATCAGATTGAACCAATTACATGGGGTAGATATCATACTGATTCATCCCAAGAATATTTAATTGCATATAATATTCTTGACGTTGGTACTTATAACTATCTAGATGGGTCTTACTGTTGTAGTTATGGTAAAGATAATAAAATTCTTACTGGCTATAATAGAATTGGTCTTTTGGGTTTGTATAAGTATACTTCAACAATTTTGTATACGCATCCTGCATATGAGCGTCCTCAAACTAATTATGCAAAAAGAGAAAAAGTTTGTAGCGACTGGTGGACACATACTTCCAACCCTAATGGATCTTATAATTATTGTAACGGCAGTACTTATACGGCTAAAACAACTAATAGCGAAATAAAAAAGGGTTTTGTTCCTATAACAACAATTCCTGTTACTACTCCATAACCCCCACACCCATCACCGCCCAGATCGGAATGTTGGACATCCAGGTTTGCTCGCGCTGGGGCAGGTGTAATTTTCTCCTTGCAAAAAAGTATAAAGAGTTATAAAATGTTATAAAGACTTATAAAGAATTTTTAAATGTATAAAGAGTTATAAAGACCTATAAAGAATTAGAAAAAGTATAAAGAGTTATAAAGAGGTGTTGTATGCAAAATCCTTTTATTACTACATTCAGCAAGAACCCGGATATCTCATATGTTTATACAGAAAAAACAGATGAGATCCTTAATAATTTTTCTTATGAAAAACCATCAGAATCTGTGTATAAAATAACAGGTGTTCGTGGTTCTGGCAAAACTGTTATTCTTGCAAAAATTGAAGAAGCAATCCGTTCGGAAGAAATGAAAAAGAAGGGTTGGTTTGTTTTTGATATTAATCCAACCCGCGATTTATTACATCAGATTGCATCGATGCTGGTAAACGAAGGCTTTGGAAAAAGCAGAACTAAGAACAAAAATATTGACATTTCTGAAGGTTCAGCTTTCTTTGATATTGGTGTTGAAATAGAAGAAATGTTAAAGCTTGTTCAAAAGAAGAACAAAAAAATATTTATAGGAATTGATGAAGTTACCAAAACAAAAGAGATGGTACAATTTGCTTCTGAGTTTGGAAAATGGCTTAGAGCAGATTATCCTGTTTATCTTGTCTGCACCGGTCTTTATGAAAACATTATGGAAGTTAGTAATGTAAAAAATCTTACATTCTTTAGGCGTGCTGTTACTGTACAGACAGAAAAATTGAATGAAGTGAGAATGTCTGGAATGTACAGTCGCTTATTGAGCATAGAAATGGAAGAAGCCAGAAAAATGGCAAAAATTACCAAAGGCTATGCTTATGCTTTTCAAGAACTTGGTTCTTTATATTTTAATAAGAAAAAAGAAGAGACTCTTGATGATTTAATTCCTGCATTAAAAGCTGAACTGTTTGCATATTCCTACGAAAAAATCTGGGAAGAGTTAACAGAAGGCGATCGTTCTATGGTAAAGCTTCTTACGCTTAAAACTGAATATAAGCGTGATGAGGTATTAAAATTGATGGGTGAAAGAAAAGGCAGTTATTCTATGTATAGAGACAGACTTTTAAAAAGAGGTTTGCTCGAAAGCTGGCAGGCATACATTTCATTTTCTCTTCCTTTTTTTGCTGATTATATAAATGAGTATTGTTAAGTGAGGTCCAACTATGAAAACATTCATCGAAAAAATCTGGGAACCGGGAGAATACACTTACGCTGCAGCCTATGGTTTTGAACCGAATATCCACGCATATCTGCACGATGAAGACGACAAACCCCGCGACGGCATTATTATTGTCCCTGGTGGCGGTTACTGTATGGTTGTTCCTCCCGAAGCCGAAATTGTAGCAAAGACTTTTTACGAACGCGGCCTTAATGCTTTTGTTCTCACTTATACTACAGATATTACAATGTCCGTTCCTCTAAAAAAACAGCCGCTCAACGACATTGCCCGTACGGTTCGTTTTGTCCGAAGCCGTGCAAAAGAATATTCCCTTACAAACAAACTTGTCATCAATGGAGGTTCTGCCGGCGGTCACGTCTGTGCTTCACTTGCAGTTCACTTTGACGATGTTCCCGACACTAATCCAAAATACAAAGACATTTCTGCCCGCCCGGACGGAGTAATTCTAAACTATCCTGTAATCACAATGGGCGAGTTTACACATATTTATTCAGTCTGGGCCCTGCTTGGGCAAAATGCACCACAAGAAGAAATGGACTATTTCTCTCTGGAAAAAAATGTAAAGCCTGACACACCGCCTTGTTTTATCTGGCAGACCCGCGACGACAATCTTGTTCCGGTAGAAAACTCCTACCTTTTTGCCGCAGCCCTCAAAGAAAAAGGAGTGCCTTATGCCCATTATGTTTTTCCACAGGGTTTTCACGGGCTTAGTGTAGCAAACGAAGCCTTTTTTAGAGGAGACTTTGGCGAGCCCTACACCATGGAACAGGTAGACCGGGCAGTAAAAGCCGTAAAAGAAGGTCGTGGTGTAAATGTAAGCGACCAGCGCCGTGCCGAATTGGAGGCCCAGTTTGCAGATGATGCCCCGCCACCACCAGCACAGCCAGAAACTCCGGCCCAGATGGCTGCTAAGTTCCGCGATGTTGCAATGTGGCCGGACCTTGCAATGGTGTGGATTGCCTCGCTGGCTGCCAATTAAATCTAACAAACAATTATTTAACAAAACACTCGTTTTTCATTATAATAAGATTATAGATTGCCACGGCCTACGGCCTCGCAATGACAATATTATTGGAGGATAAAAAATGATTGAGGTTTCCCACGTGTCCCGCAATTTTGGGACGTTTCGTGCGGTAAATGATGTCAGCTTTTCTATTCCGACGGGGCAGATTGTTGGTCTGCTTGGTCCTAATGGTGCTGGCAAAACAACTACTATGCGTATGATTACAGGCTTTCTTGCTCCTACCGAAGGTCAGATTTTAATTGACGGCAAGGATATTACCGAGTCTCCTGTAGAATCAAAAAAGAAAATTGGTTATATGCCTGAATCGGCACCGCTTTATGGCGAAATGATTGTCGAAGACTATCTTAAATACATTGCCCAGATGCAGGGTGAAAATGCCGACGAAAAGGTTCCGCTGCTCTGCAAGGAATGCGGACTCAAAGAAGTAATGAGCAAAAATATTTCGGAGCTTTCGCGCGGTAACCGCCAGCGTGTTTCTCTTGCTCACGCCCTTATGCACGACCCGGAGATTCTTATTCTTGATGAACCAACCTCCGGTCTTGATCCTAATCAGGTAGAAGATGTTCGTGCTATTATCCGCGAAATTGGTAAGACCCGCACTGTTATTGTTTCTACCCATATTCTTAGCGAGGTTGAAACAATCTGTTCCCGTGCCATCATCATAAGCGGTGGAAAGGTTGTTGCCGACAGCCCTATCGAAGAACTCAAAAACAGTATTGGAACTTCTTCTTCGGCTCATATCACAATTGGTGCAAACAAACCTGCCGAAGACGCTGTTGAACTTGCAAAATCTATCGAAGGTGTTTCTTCTGTTTCTGCAAGTCAGACTGCCGACGGACTTACCCAGCTTAAGGTTAGCATAAACGGAGACACAGAGATTCGTCCTGTACTTATTAAAAAGCTTGTGGACGGCGGATTTGATCTTTACGAAGCAGCACTCAACAAAAATACTTTGGAAGATGTATTCCATACTTTGACGGAGGCTAAATAATGAGCGAAAAAACTAAAGCTAAAAATCCTGCCTTTGTAATTATGAAAAGGGAATTACGCTCTTATTTTGCAGGACCAATCGGTTATATTGTAACAGGGCTTTTTCTTGTTATAAACGGACTGCTGTTTTTTGCAGCATTCTTCCTTCAGAACAGAGCAGATCTGCGCAACTTCTTTTCTATGCTGCCAATCATGCTTTCGTTCTTTATTCCTGCTGTTACCATGCGCGTGCTTGCAGAAGAAAAACGCGTTGGTTCCATAGAAACACTCATGACCCTGCCTGTGCGCGAGGTTGATGTTGTTACCGGAAAATATCTTGCAGTTCTTATTGAATCATTAATCATGATTGCGCCAACTTTGTTCTACGTAATTACTGCAGAAATCTTTGGTTCTCCTGATTACGGCCCGATTATCGGTGGTTATGCAGGTGCCTTTTTTATCTGCGCTGCCTTCTGTTCAATCGGACTTTTTTCTTCTTCAATTACAAAGAATCAGATTATTGCCTTTGCTGTTGCCATGGCAATCTGTCTGGCTCTTACCTTTGTAGAATCCTTCCTTGTGTTCCTGCCGGACGGAATTGTTAAGATTTTCTCCTTTATTTCGGCATCGGTTCACTTTGGTTCTATTTCCAAGGGAATTGTAGATACCCGCGATTTGCTGTATTTTGTTACGCTTACAGCATTGTTCTTTGTGTGCACCGTGCGTGTAGAAATCAAAAATAAAAGGTAGGAGGCAGATAAAATGAAAAAGATTATTGAATGGTTTAAAAGCTCTGCTTCGGACTTTGTTCTGTTTTTGATTCTGCTTGTACTGCTCAACTTTGTTGGAAGCAACGCCTACGTACGTGCAGACCTTACAAAAGAAAAATCTTACTCGCTTTCTAAAGCAAGTAAAACTCTGGTAAAAAATCTTGATGAACCGGTTTCTATCCGCGTCTTTTTTGACAGCAACCTGCCGGCTCAGTACAGCAATATCACTCAGTATGTAGAAGATTTGCTCGAAGAATATAAGCGTGCCGCAAACAAGAATTTTACGGTTTCTTATATGGATATGTCCAAGCCTGATAATCAGGATCTTGCAAGCAACTATGGCCTGCGTCAGATTCAGATTCAGGAAGTTAAGAATAACGAAATTGGTGTAAAGCAGGTTTATATGGGCCTTGCAGTTTCTTATGGAGACAGTGTAGAACTTCTTGACCCTATTACTGCTGCCGAAGGTTTTGAATACAATCTTACTTCAACAATTTCAAAAATGATAAACACTGCTGCCGGACTTGAAAATCTTAAGGGCGACGACAAGATTAAGGTTTATGTAATTTTGAGTAACGCCATTAAGTCTCTGCGCATCTCTGGTGTTAGCGAAATGGAAAGCCTTGTAGAAAAGGCCTGCAACAACATAAACAAAACCAAGATGGACAAGCTTGAATTTACTGTAATTCATCCTGCTGTTGATGAAGTTTATGCTTATACAGACCGCTACGGAATTCAGCCTATTAATTTCCGTAACAGCAGCGGAGCTTCAGAAACCGGCTGTATTGGTGTTGTAGCAGAATACGGCGAAAGATTTGTAACACTTCCTGTTCAGATTGAAGATATCTTCTTTAATAATTATGCAGTAACAGGTCTTGATGATATTGAAACTACAATCAACAGTTCAATTCAGACCCTCATCACAAAGCCAACTCAGTTTGGTTATGTTATAGGACATGGCGAAAAAGACCTTGCTACCGATTCTGGGGCACCTGGCTTTGAAGCAGCACTTTCTGAACTTTACGAAATTGTTACTCTTGATTTGACAACTGATGATATTCCGGCTTCTATGAAGAGCATTGTTATCAACGGACCTCAGAACGACATGACAGAAGAAGAGCTCTACAAAATTGACCAGTTTATCATGAAGGGCGGAAACGTTCTGTTCCTTATGGAGCCATGTCAGGAAGTTTCGCAGAATACAATGTACGGTGCAATGACAACCTATTCCGAAAACAGTGTAAATCTTGAACGCCTTATAAACAAATACGGCGTAAGTCTTGAACACTCTTATGTAATGGATGAGGCCTGCTGCGAAAGCTATCATAATACTTATGGTATTCTTGAGCTTTACTGGGCACCTCTTTTACAGAAAGAAAATATGAACTCCAAAAATGCAATTACTGCTAACCTTGGAAACGTTGTAATGCTTCAGACTGCACCGCTTACTGTAGAAGAAAAGGCCGGTGTAAAATCTACCGTGCTTGTTTCTTCAAGTGACAAAGCCTGGACAGAACAGCCTGATGGCCTTATGCTCAATCCACTTATGATTACTCCTCCTGAGGATGAATCAGGACTTAGCAAAAAGACCCTTATGGTTTTGCTCGAAGGTAATTTTGAAAGTGCCTTTGACCAGGCTCCTGTAAGCACCAGCGATGATGAAGAAGCTCAGGGAGAAGGGGACTATTCAATTTCCAACCATCTTTCTAAGAGCCGTCAGAGCGGAAAGATTATTGTTGCAGGTTCTTCACAGATCAGTACAACCCAGGTATTTACCGAAGATGCAAGCTCTGGTGTAGCCCTGCTTCTTATAAATGCAATTGACTATCTTAACGGAAACGAAGATCTGTGTAAGATGCGTACAAAGGGTGTTTCTATAAACGTTTTGAATACCGAGTCTAAGGCAAAGGTTACCTTCTGGCAGATGTTCAATGAATACGGACTTGCCCTGCTTGTTCTTATTGCAGGACTTATTGCCTGGAGACTTAGAATCAAGCGAAAGGCAAGAATCAACAAATTCTATAATCCGGATGATGAACGTTTTATGGAAAAAACTTCTAAAAAAGACAAAAGTGAGGCAAACGCATGAAAACAAGAAAAATAGTTTTAATTGCTGCTGACTTATTACTTCTTGTTGTCGGCATTGTACAGATTATTCTTGCTTCAAGAAATACTGTAAAAAATTTTACCTTTAGCGAAGAACCGGATTCTATCTTAATTGAAAAATATGATGGAACCTTGAACCTTGCAAAGGACGGAGATAAGTGGCTCATTAATTCAGAAAAATACGAAGCAACCTTGTCTGCAGTAGATACCATGGTTGAATATGCAAAGGACATTGTTGCGCTTGATAAAGTTGCAAAGCTTAGTAATGATGCTGCAATTGCAAAATACGAGTTTGATGCAGACAACGCTATCAAGGTAACAGTTAGTGCAGGCGGAAAAGAACTGCGCACCTTTACCCTGGGTAAGGATGCAACAACAGGCATTCAGTGTTATGCAACTGTAAACGGCGAAAATGATGTTTACCTTGTAGACGGCGACTACCGCAATGTTTATGACAAGACAGTGGATCAGCTTCGCAGCAAGACAGTTTATTCTGTAGAAGCTGTAGATATTTCTTCGGTAACAGTAACTCCTGCTGGTCAGAGCACCTGGACAGTTTCGCGCCATGGAGACGCCGAAGACCTTGTATGGAGCGTTTCGGGTTCAAATATTACTCTGGATTCTATGAAGGCTGCCGACTGGCTCAATTCCTTTAATGCCCTTACAACTACAAAGTGGTACGGCAAAACCAATGACCTTGGTGGAGAACCATATACCAGTGTAGAAGTTGGAGTTACCGGAAAAGCCATTAAGCTTGATATTTATATTGTACCGGAAAATCCTGAAATTGAAGGAGACACCGACTTGTATTATGCAAAGTGCAGCGAGTCTCCTTACTGGTTTGAGATTCCTTCTTACAATATGGCTAAATACCAGAAGACACCGGAAGATCTGCAGAAATGATAAAATTAGTTGCCTTTTTGGGAAATTACGGCAGGGAATACGAAAAGACCCGTCACAATGTAGCCTGGTACTTTGAAGATTCCCTTCCATTTGCCTCGCGCCTTAGCTGGCAGAGCAAGTTCAAGGGAGAAATAACTTCTTTTACTCCGGCCGAACTTGCTCAATGGGCCTGCGACACAAAAATCTGTTCTAAAAAAGACGGGTCGCCGGTGCTTGTTCCCGATGAGGCACCTGCCCACATCTATTTTCTTAAGCCCATGACCTACATGAATCTTAGTGGCGAAAGCATTATAGAGGTGGCAAACTTTTATAAGATTGAGCCTTCTGAGATTCTTGTTGTGCACGACGAGCTTGAGCTTGCACCCGGCTTTGTAAGCCTTAAATGGAGCGGCGGACTTGGCGGGCACAACGGGCTTCGTTCTGCAAAAGCAGTTTTGAATACTGCAGATTTCTGGCGTCTGCGTTTTGGCATAGGCCGCCCCGATAATCCAAATATTGGTGTTGCTGATTATGTTTTGAGCCGCTTTACCGAAGACCAGCAAGAGATGATGCAGAATGTATTTAGCCAGACAAACTTGCTGCTTGTAAAACTGCTGCTGTCAAAAGACCCGCAGAGTCTTATTCAGACCTGGGGAAAAAAGAATCTATTATAGACTGCGCCACATTAACACCATCCATGGCGCTGGAAACAATCCCCCCTGCGTAACCGCTGCCTTCTCCGGCGGGGTAGAGTCCCGGTAAATCTGAACATTCCATAGTTTCTTTATTGCGTAATATTCGTACCGGTGTGCTGGTGCGGGTTTCCGGGGCAATCATAAGCGCAGCCTCGTCTATAAAGCCCTTCATGTTTTTGTCTATCTGTTTAATTCCCTGTGCAAGCCTTTTTGTTATCTGCGGTGGCATCCAGTCATTAAGGTTACTGCTTACAATTCCCGGAGTGTAGCTTGTCTGAGGCAGGTTTTCTGTCGGTGTGGTTTTGTTGGCAAGAAAATCTGTAAGAAGCTGTGCGGGAGCTGCCTGGCCTTTGCCTGCCTGCTTTGCTTTTTGTTCTATATCTGTACGGAATAATAAACCTGCAAGGTGTGGTGTTCCAAGCTTTGTGGCCTGTTCTACAAAATGCTGTGGTATATCTTGGGGCCTTGTTTCTACTACAATTGCGGCGTTGGACCATTTAGAGTTTCGGGCGGCAGCCGACATTCCGTTTACAACAATTTCGTCCGGCCCGCTGGCGCTTGGAACAACAAAGCCGCCCGGACACATGCAGAAGGAGTAAACGCCGCGTTCTTCCACCTGTGTTGTTACACGGTATTCTGCGGCTCCAAGGTTAGTGCCTGCTGGGTTGTCTCCGGCTTTTCCATGATACTGAATGCGGTCAATTACTGTGCGCGGGTGTTCAACTCTAACTCCAACTGCAAAGGTTTTTGCTTCCAGTGCCGCAGGTGCCGTTTTTGCAAGCAGCATGTAAATATCTGTTGCCGAATGCCCCGTTGCCAATATTACAGCATCTGCCAAAATTGTGGTCCCTGAGCCTGTCGAAGGGCCGCCAGATGTACACACCACACCCTTCACCCGTCCATCTTCAATCACAAAGTCTGTGCACTTGCAGCAAAAGCGTACTTCCCCACCAAGCTCAATAATTTTGTTTCGCATGGCATTTATAATTTTGGGAAGTCTGTCTGTGCCTATATGAGGATGAGCATCTGTAAGAATCTTTGGGTCTGCGCCAAACGCATTAAAAATCTGGAGAATGCTGCTTATGTCGCCGCGTTTGTTGCTGCGAGTGTAAAGCTTTCCGTCAGAAAAAGTTCCGGCTCCGCCTTCGCCAAAGCAGTAGTTGCTTTCGCTGTTTACCTTATCCTGTGTGCTTATAAGTGCAATATCCTTACGGCGTTGAGCAGTGTCGGTTCCGCGTTCTATGATGATAGGTTTAATTCCGTATTCAAGCAGCTTAAGGGCAGCAAAAAGTCCCGCAGGTCCTGAGCCTACAATTACTACGGTTTTTGTTCCGTCCGCTTTTTTCCATACAGGAAGCTTTGTTTCCAAAGCAGGGGGCTCTTCATCTACATAAACCTCGTAGCGCAGATGCAGCTTTACCTGTCCGTGCCTTGCATCTATAGATTTCTTGACAAACACAAACTGCTTTTTCTTTGTTCTGCAAAATGAGTCGTAAAAGTTTTTATCCTGGTTTTTAAGCTGGCCGGCAACAAGCTGTTCAATAAGTTTATTATTGCCTTCCTGTTCCGGCTTTATGGTAACAGTAACCTGGGTTTTCATGCGTTAGCGGGTGTCCAGGTATTAGCGCTTCTTTCCAAACAGATTGAGCAGCGAAAGGAAGATGTTCAAAAAGTCCAGATAAAGCTCAAGGGCTCCAAAAATTGCGGCCTTTTTAAATGTGTCAGAACCATCAGCCAGTTCCGAAGCCTTTACAATCTTGTTTGTATCGTAAGCGGTAAGTCCAATGAAAACTACAAGAGTAACCATCGAAATTATCCACTGGAGGATATCAGATTTAAAAATGAAGTTTACTACAGAAGCAATGATAAGTCCAAAAATTGCCATCATCAGGTAGCGGCCTACGGAGTTCAAATCCTGCTTGGTGTAGCGTCCGTAGAGGGACATTGCAACAAACATTCCTGCACTTATAAAGAACACTGTTCCAATGGAAGAAATCTGGAAAACAAGGAAAATTGCAGAGAGCGTAAGTCCGTTGATTATGGAATATAGGAAGAACAGAAAGCCCGCTGCTGCAACCGATATTTTACTTATAACTGCAGAAAGAATTATTACTAAAAGAATTTCAAGTACAACAAGCACATAAAAGCCAATGTGTTTTCCGCCCCAGATAAGCTGGTATACGGAAGGATTAATTGCTGCAAAAAGTGCGCTTATTCCGCTTATGACTAAGGCCAGGGCCATCCATCCGTAAACGCGTGCAATAAATCTTCTTGCTTCTACTGCAAGCTTTTCTTTTTTGGTTAATTCAGTTGTTGTAGCCATAGGGCCTCCATATATTTTATTACTATAAATTTAATTCACTTTAGGGATAGCGTCAACTGTTTATTTACGATATAATACAGAATTACCATAATCCGCAGGAGTTTTTGTATTTATGAAAACAGATGAAAAATTTGATTTTACTATTGAAAATCTTGGACCTTGTACAATTCAGTCACCTATAAAGCTTTCTACAGTTCTTGGTGATTACACTGCAAACTACGTACGCGATGATACATACGTAATTGCAAATATCAATGTGTTTGATACCAAAAAGCCTATTGTGCTTGATTCAACAAATCTTATGGAAAAGGCTGGACCTCGCGAAAAGATTTTCTTTGATCCAAGTCATGCCAAGGCCGGAATCTGTACCTGCGGTGGTTTGTGTCCTGGTCTTAATGATGTAATCCGTGCCATTGTACGCTGTCTTAATACACGTTACGGCGTAAAGACAATCAAGGGTTACCAGTATGGTTTCCGCGGATTTTTCCCGGAAAGCGGTTATGAACCAATTGAACTTGACCGCTACCTGATTGATGAAATTCACAAGATTGGTGGTACTTACCTTGGAACAAGCCGTGGCGGTGGTCAGCGTGTCAGCGAAATTGTTGACTGCATTGAACGCGACGGAATTAATATGCTGTTCATCCTTGGTGGAGACGGAACCCAGCGCGGTTCTTATGATATTGCCTGCGAAGTAGAAAAGCGCGGACTTAAATGTGCCGTAGTAGGTGTTCCAAAAACTGTTGATAACGACCTTATGTTTATGGACCGCTCTTTTGGTTTTGAAACTGCCGTTCAGCGTGCAAAGGAAACAGTTGCCGCAGTTCATATGGAAGCTGCCAGCCAGATCAACGGTATTGGTCTTGTAAAACTTATGGGTCGCGAAGCAGGCTTTATTGCAGCCGCCGCAGCTCTTAGCAGCCACGAAACAAACTTCTGTCTTATCCCGGAAGTACCTTTTGAAATGGAAGGTGAAAACGGATTCCTTGCATGCCTTGAACGCCGTCTTGCAAAACGCGGACATGCCGTAATTGTTGTTTCAGAAGGTGCCGGTCAGGACCTTCTCCAGTCAACAGGTGCAACAGATGCTTCTGGAAACAAAAAGCTTTCGGACATTGGTGTATTCCTTAAGTCAGAAATCGAAAAATACTTTAAGGCAAAGAAAATCGAAATCAATCTTAAATATATTGACCCTTCTTACCAGGTACGTGCATCGGTTACAACTGCCAGCGACTCAATCTACTGCGAGCGCCTTGGTAACAATGCCGTTCACGCTGCAATGGCAGGTAAGACAAAGTGTGTAATTGGACTTGTTCACGACAAGTTTGTACACCTGCCAATCAGCGCTGTAACTGCCCACCGCAATGCCGTTGACCCAGAAGGTTCACTCTGGCGCGATACTCTTGATGCAACCGGTCAGCCAATCCTTATGGTAAATGATCTTGAAAAAGCTCACGAAAAAATGGCTGCAGCTGTAGCAGGTGCTAAGTCTAAGCCAAGCGAGCAGAAGAAGAAATAGTGAAATATATCTTTTCTACAGTCCTTGCCGGCATTCTTTGGGGCATAATTTCTATTTTTGTGCGCACCCTGTCTGCCGCAGGACTAACCTCTGTTCAAATCATGTTTTTGCGGGGCGGCGTTTCTGCTGTCCTGCTGCTTGTTTTTCTTTTAATTAAAGACCGCTCACTCTTAAAAATCCACCTGCGCGATTTGTGGATGTTTTTAGGTACAGGCCTTGTTAGCCTTACCTTTTTTTCTTTGTGCTACTTTACAACAATCCTGCAGGCCGGAACTTCCATTGCGGTAATTCTTTTATATACTTCGCCAATCTTTATTCTAGTTTTTTCCCGCTTTTTGTTTAAGGAAAAGATTACCGGAATAAAAATTGCCGCCCTTATAATGACCTTTGCCGGCTGCATTCTTGTAAGCGGCCTTGGAAGTGGTCACGGCCTGTCTGCCCGGGCATTTTTTATTGGTTTATGCGCCGGCTTTGGTTATGCCATGTATTCAATTTTTGGCCGCTACGCCCTTGCAAAGTACAACTCGCTCACCGTAAACTTTTATACCTTTGTTTTTTCCAGCATAAGCATTCTGCCTTTTTGCCATGCAGGAGAAATTGCCGGCGCCTTTAATTTAAAAATCAGTCTTTTTGTTCTAGGCATTGCAATTTTCTGCACCATACTCCCATACTTTTTTTACACCTACGGCCTGAGCGGCCTCGAAACCGGCAAGGCCGCCATTTTTGTTACAGTTGAACCTCTGGTAGGCACCCTCATAGGCTTTTTTGTCTGGAAAGAGCAGGCCACCTTCATGAATGTTGCGGGTATCCTGCTTATTCTTGCAGCGATTGTGGTGCTGGGATTGCCACAAAAAAGTCAAATTGAAAATCAAACAGACAATTGATAACTCTTTTTTTTGTGCTATAATATTACATTGTGAAAGGAATTCAGGATTCTACTGCCTTTTTGAGCAGTAAGGGTGAGTATACTTATTTCTCTTTTAATGGAATTACATTAACATTTTTGACTTCCAAAAATCTTGAGCGATACACAAAAGTCAAAGAATGGGATAATGGCTATATTGTTGTTTCTGCAAAAAATAAAAATAAACCGGAACATGAAGACTATATAGATTTGCAGCCGATTCTTGAAAACTTATACATGAATCCTGCGGAATTTTTAAGTAAGATTAAAAAAGTGGAGGTAAAATATGCCTGAATCCAAAATTGAAGAAATTGCCAATAAGGCAGACATGATAATAAATAATTATGCTTTTACGCGAAAAGACGGAGCAATAAGCATTTTAAATCTAAAGCATCCGGAACGGGCAATGGTTATTTCTGAAGATGGAAAAATGCTGGAAACAAATATGGATGAAATTGAACAGGTTATTGTATTAAATATATGGAAAAAAGATTCGGAATACATGGAGGCCACGGGTGCCTAAGTATTATCCATATAAAATCTGCGGCTATTATCTTTATTATACAGAGCACTGTGTTATTGAGGCTATGCATGTTCATGCCAGTGATTCAAAACTTACAGAGCCAGGTTCTGCAAAGTTTTTTGTAAAAGCCGATGGTTCGACAGTAGTTCAAAATAAAGGGATCCTCAAAGATCATGAGATTACCAAAATCCAGAAATTCATAAAATCGCATTATCTCGAAATGTACCAACTTTGGTCTGAAGATAGTAAAATGGGGTTTTTAAGGGGCTAAGCCCCTTAGGCGAAGGGGTAGCGTAAGACCGCAATGCGGGCTGGAGCGAGGGGAAGCGAGTTTTGTTTACTTTTCCTTTTAGATAGGAAACAAAACTCGGTAGCGAAGCGTAGCTTTCCCCTTCTGTTTACTATTCCTTAATTGTTGTAAACCCTCTCTTTTTCGTGTATAATAGAATATCAAATTTTATAAATGGGGTATTGGAATTATGGACGAAATACTTGAGCTTTTGCGACAGAATGCAAGACTTTCAGCAGAAGATATTTCTGCTATGACTAAAAAATCTGTAGACGAGGTAAAAGCGGCCATCAAAAAACTGGAAGATGATGGTATCATTCTCAAGTACGCGGCCATTGTAAACCCCGAAAAAGACCGCGGTTCAAAGGATAAGGTTGTTGCCGAAATTCAAATTCAGGTACAGCCTCAGCGCGAGCATGGTTTTGATGCTATTGCAGACCGCATCTATCGTTTTCCACAGGTTAAGTCACTCTATCTTATGAGCGGCGGTTATGACCTTAAGGTAATTATCGAAGGCGACAATCTCAAAGATGTTGCACTTTTTGTAAGCGAAAAGCTTTCTACTCTGGAAGGCGTACGTTCAACCAAAACAAACTTTGTTCTCAAAACCTATAAAGAAAACGACATTGTTTATGTAGCCGACGAACGAGACAGAAGAGAAGGGGTACAGGCTTAATGAATACCCGAACAGATAAATTTTCCAGCAAGATGGAGTCAATTCCACCTTCCGGAATCCGAAAATTTTTTGAACTCTGTATTGGTCACGATGATATAATTTCGCTTGGTGTTGGTGAACCAGATTTTCCAACTCCGTGGGTTATCCGCGAAGAAGCTTTTTATCATTTAGAAAAAGGCCATACTTCCTATACTTCAAACTGGGGTCTCATAGAGCTGCGCGAAGAAATCTGCAAATATCTTGAACGCTTTAATCTTTATTACGACCCAAAAACAGAAGTGCTTCCGACAGTTGGTGCCAGCGAAGGTCTTGACCTGGTGCTCCGTGCCATCTTAAACCCGGGTGACGAAATTATTGTCTGCGAACCGTGTTATGTAAACTACCAGCCGCTTTCAACTTTGTGTGATGCAACTGTAATTCATCTTGATACAAGTAAGACAGACCTTTACCCGACTGCTGCCGCTATAGAAGCTGCCTGCACTCCAAAGACCAAGGCTGTTATGTTCTGTTCTCCAAGCAATCCAACCGGCCGTGTAATTCCTGCAGAAGAATTGGAGAAAATTGCTGAGGTTGTAAAAAAGCACCAGATCTGGTGTCTTAGCGACGAGATTTACTGCGAGCTTTTGTACGATGGACGCAAGCATGTTTCAATAGGTTCTTACCCCGGCATGAAGGATTATGCAATTATCTTTAACGGCTTTTCAAAATCCTTTGCCATGACCGGCTGGCGTATAGGTTACATTGCGGCTCCTCATGACCTGCTTGTTCAGTGCTGTAAGCTGCACGGTTACAATACAATTTGTCCTCCGATTTTTAGTCAGTATGCTGCTGCCGAAGGTTTGCGCAATGCCTGGAGCGAAGTAGAAAAAATGCGTGTAAGCTACCAGCAGCGCCGCAACTTAATGCACAAGGCCTTTATTGATATGGGCTTGCCTTGCTTTGAACCGGAAGGCGCTTTTTACATGTTCCCGGATATCAGACCAACAGGAATGACCAGCGAAGAATTTGCAACAGAGCTTATTCAAAAATATAATGTTGCAGTAGTTCCGGGCAACTGCTTTGGAGACGCCGGAGAAGGCTTTATCCGATGCTGTTATGCTACCGATATAAATAAAATCAAAATTGCCATGGAGCGTATAGCACAGCTGGTTCAGCAGAAAACCAATAAATAGACAGGAGAGTTTGCAGGATGTTAATTCCAGTTTTAATTGCAGTAACAGTTGCTGTTGTTCTTATTACCATTATCCTCGTTGCAAGCGGTGTAAAGGGTAAGGCCCGTTCAGCTAAGTCTGACAGACTTGCCAGCAATGTTCAGAAAAAAGGTGTTTCTGCAGTTGCAAAGGAATACGAAAAAAAGCTTGCTCACGATCCTCATAATGTAGAGGCACTTACTGCTCTTGGAGCTGTTTACTACGACGACGGAAACTGGGAAAAGGTCTGGGGTATTTACAAAACTCTTTATGATTTATCTTCGGCACATACCGAAATTGACATGGCAGATGTTACAAGAAAATGGGGAATTGCAGGTTATCACCTTAAAAAATATGATGATGCAATCAACACACTTTTGTTCTCTGTAAAAAAGGAGCCGGAATCTTACGAAACAAACTTCTTCCTTGGTTCTTCGTTCTGGGAAAAACAGGTTTACGACAAGGCTACCTACTGCTTTAAAAAATGTAAGCTCATTGCGCCTGAAAATACAGAAGTAAATAAAAACCTTGGTCTTTGTCTGTTCCGCAGTCAGAAGTACCGCGACAGTCTTCCTTATCTTAAAAAGGCTCTGGATGTTGAACCTGAAAATAAAGAGCTGCTTTATAATATGGCAGTTGCAATGACAGAAACCGGAATGGGAGATAAGGCGCTCAAGATTTTTATTCACCTGCGTCCGGATCCAAACTTTGGTGCCCAGTCCTGTCTCGAAGCCGGAAAGATGCACGAAAAGGTAAAGGATTTTCAGGCTGCTATTAATGACTACGAAATTGCTAACAAGCTTCAGAATGTTCCGGAACAGCTTGCACTGCAGATTAAATACCGCTGTGCAAATTCTTACATTGCTTCCAATAATATTCCAAAGGGACTCGTTCTGCTTAAGCAGATTCAGGCAGTTCATCCTGGTTATAAGGATGTAGACAGTCTTGTTGCACGCTATCAGGAATTGAATCAGAACCAGAACCTTCAGGTTTATCTTATGTCGGGCACAAGTGATTTTGTTGCGCTTTGCCGTAAGTTCATTACTGTATTCTTTAAGAATGCCTTTGTAAAAATTGAAGATGTTTCGGTTGCTGCAGAAAGTATAGAAATTATCTGTGATGTAGAAAGCAACAAATGGGAAGCAAAAAATATGTTCCGTTTTTACCGCACCCAGACTGTAATTGGCGATATTTATGTCCGCGAATTCCATGCCAAGATGCGCGATGCAAGATGCGATAACGGTTATTGTGTTACCATGGGAACCTTCTCCGAAAGTGCACATCAGTATACAGATGGACGTCCTATTGATTTGATTGAAAAGGATGCCCTTTGTGCCGCTTTGAAAAAGATTAATATGCTTGGTTAGCTTTGACTAACTATTTGTGGGATTCCGCCGCGTTATGAATATCTGTCTTTTTTCTAAAGATGAAATTGAAAACCCAGAACCCTTTTTATCGTTTGATGATAAAAGGGGAGAGCATATTTTAAAAGTTTTACATAAGGTGCAGGGCGACTCCTTTACAGCCGGTGTGATTGACGGAGCTTCTGGTGAGGCTGTCATTACTTTGATTGATAACTCTGCCCGAAAGATTTTTTTTAAGTTCAGTCCTAGCGGAGACGGCAAGCCTTTGAACCCTCTTAAACTGATAGTTGGCTTTGTTCGTCCAATTCAGCTGCGACGCCTTTTGCGTGATGTTGCAGCTTTGGGAGTGAGCGAGCTTCATCTTACGGGAACCGAGCTTGGCGAAAAGTCCTATATGCAAAGCGACCTTGCCCAGCCCGAAAAAGTACGCGAACTTTTGTTAGAAGGCACCGTCCAGGCAGGAAGCACTCATGTACCGCAGGTGTTTATCCATAAGTCAGTAGAAGCGTGCTTGCGGTCCCTGCCCTTCGACAAGCTCAGCGACCGCGGGGCGAAGAACCCTGATAATACGACACGCATCTGCCTTGATAACATAAACCCTGCGTGCAGTCTAAGCGAAGTCGAAGGGCAATCCGTCATTGCCGCCATTGGCAGTGAGCGTGGTTGGACCGATAGGGAGCGTAGACTTTTTGAAGACGCCGGCTTTATCCGCTGCGGTATGGGCTCGCGCATAATGAGAACCGAAACCGCCGTCACAGTTGCCGGTGCAATAATATTGAATGGAATGGGAGTATTAAAATAATGACAAACGAAAAAATAAAAGAAATGCTGCTGGATATAAGTTCGTGCGAAATAGATTTTACTGTAATTCAGACCGGCAAGGAAAGCAAACGTGTAAACGGTTTTTACAAGCCCGACACTCACGAGATTTATCTTCATAACCTTAATTTTAAGAGCGAAAGCGAGCTTGTTTACACTGCCGTGCATGAGTACACCCATCATCTTGTTACAATTCAAAAGCAGGAAAACGACCCTTCTTATGGAACAGCCTGCAAGGTTCACACCCAGGAATTCTGGGCAAAGTTTGGTGATTTGATTGAAATTGCAGAAAAAAAGGGGTATTATTCAATTGGTTGGGAAAGCAACGCAGAGCTCAAGGCGCTCACAGAGGATATAAAAACCAACTATCTTGCCAAAAACGGCGAGCTTATGCAGGAGTTTGGTAAAAAGCTTGCAAAGGCAATGGAGCTTTGTAAGGAAGCAAACATCCGCTACGAAGATTATATTGACCGAGTCCTGTGTCTGCCTAGAAATACAGCCAAGGATATACGCAAGGTTGGGGCAAGCAGTGTAAATCCCGCAATTGGCTTTGAAAACATGAAGGTAGTTGCTTCTGTAAGAAAGCCGGCCGACCGTGCTGCCGTAGAGCAGGAATTTATGAACGGTGGAAAGTCACCGGCCAGCGTGCGCGAGATGATGAAGCAGAATGCTGCAAAAGCACGAGGTGAAGATCCTAAGACCCGTCTTGAGCGCGAAAAGAACAGGCTTGAAAAAACAATTGCCCAGCTTACCCAGCGGCTTGAATATGTGGAGGAAAGTCTTGCAAACATGTAAATCTTTAATCGCAGCAGCACTTATACTTTGCGGTGGGCTTGTTTTTGCAGAGTCTATAGAAATGCCTTCTGTTCCTACAGTTACAATGCCGGACATGCCTTCTATTTCTGTTCCAACTATGGACGGAAAATTTTACAAGCCGTCAATTCCAAGTCAGGCAAAAACAAGTACTAAAAAATCTGATACAGCTACTACTGATACAAAGACAACAGAAACAGTTTTAACCGACGGAACTACAACTGACGATATCCTTATTTCTTTGCTTTCAAATGCAAATCTTCTTTCGGCTTCTGATATTTCTGATCTGTATGATACAGGTTCATTCAGTACACTGTCTTCGCTCACAAGCCTTACAGGACTTACATCTTCAACTTCTGCAACTTCAAATTTTTCTACAAATATTCTTTTGCGCCAGATTCTTGAAAAACTCAATGAACTTAAGATAGAACAGAATGCAGCTTCTGCCGCACAGCAGGAAGTGTATGCAGCAAAGATTCAGGATTCCGAAACTTTTAAAACCCGTAATCCTTCTATTCTGCGTTTTAAAATCAACGGCTACAATGTAAAGGATTCAATTTTCGAAACCTTCTTTAGCGAGCCTGATCCTGACGGTTCATTCTTACTTACAGGCGATCGCAAATATTTTGTAAACAACAAAAGCTGCACCGAAACCTTCTATATGCTTTTTAAGGCAGTAAAGAGCAACGGAAGCACAACAACTTTTTCTGTAACACCTTCTATTGCACAGGCTACAGAAAACAAAGGCAGTTATGTATATAAGCTCTGCCAGTGCAAGGATATAGTTGCCGAAAAAACCGGAAACCTTGTAGTTATTCATTATGTCGGCAGCGACGTAACCACCGACCTGCTGCTGGATATTGATAAATAGGAAAAACATGTTTAATCTTTTAGAACAAGGAATAACTTTATCAGTCCCTGGACTTGAACAAAACGCCCGCACTCTCCTTGTTTCCAAAATGGAACAATATATAAAAGAGATTATTCTTTTTAATTCCGCCTACAATCTTACAAACACTTCAGACCACGACGAGCTTGTTGTGCGTCATATCCTGGACTCGCTTGCAGGGTATGAACTTATAAAAAAGTTTGTTGATGAAAGATTGTCTTGTGCGGGCGGTGTTGTTATTGGCGATATCGGATCCGGCGGCGGGCTTCCGGGCATTCCTCTGGCTAGCGCTTTTTTGTGCGGAGCAGGAGATGATGCAGCGGCTGGCGTTGAGTTTAAGCTTGTAGAGCGCATGGAAAAACGCTGTTCCTTTTTGGAAAACTGCTGCGGGTTGTTAGGATTAACTAACACCGAGGTTTGCAATTTACAGGCAGAGCAGGTAGAACCGGACCTTTTTGATGCAATTACTTTCCGTGCCTTTCGCCCGCTTGATGAAAAAATGACAAAAACTTTGCTTCGTATGGTAAAACCAGGCGGAGTACTTTTTGCTTACAAAGCCAAAATGGAAAATATAAAAAGTGAAATGGATGGAATCAAAAAGCTTGTGACCGACTATGAGGTGAGTCCTCTTGTTGTCCCATGTCTTGAAGATAGCGAACGCAACATGGTTGTAATAAGGAAGTAAAATTATGTTATTTGATAAGATTAAAAATAAAATAGACAGCACGGAAAAGGAGCGTACCCCCGCCCAGGTTGTTGTTCAGGATGTCGTTGCTGTAAAAAAAGGTGAGCGTGTACTCATCATTGCAAACCCTGCAACAAACGAAATTGCCCAGGATTTGTTTATGGCAAGCAGCGAGGTAGGCGGAGTTCCAACACTGGTTTATCAGAGTGATAAAACCAGCTTTGATAATGCTAACCCGGAAGTATTGGCTGCAATTGCTACAGAGCCCGAGGTTTGTTTTTCAATTTCAAATATCAAGCTTGGTAAGGATCCTGCTGCAACCGCAAATCCTTATAAAACAGAAGATGGACAGGAGTTCACTCACATTTTTGATTATCTTTTGGATGGTAAAAAAACAATGCGCGGTGTATGGACCCCGGGAATCACACCGGATATGATGAACCGCACTGCCGCAATTGATTATAAAGAACTTGGCGAACGCTGCAAAAAACTTGATGAATTATTCCAGGGGGCTGTAAAAGTTTTTGTTACTGCTCCTGGTGGTACCGATATAAAAATCCCTATTAATGGCCGTAAGCTCATGGCCGACGACGGAAACTTTACAAAGCCCGGCACCGGTGGAAACATTCCCGCAGGAGAGGTTTTCATTAGTCCTGTTGTAGGCGGTTCGGAGGGTGTTATTGTTTATGACGGTTCCATGACCTTTGCCGACGGAGACTCAATCCTTGAAACTCCGATAACCTGCAAGCTCGAAAACGGCTTTGTAAAAGAAATAGAAGGTGGTGCAGAAGCTAAGCGCCTCTTCAAAACAATTACCGAAGCAGAGCAACGTGCTATTCAGTACGAAAAAGAAAAGAAGCTTCCCGAAGGTCAGGGCGCAGTTTATAAAAAGAACGCCCGCAATATCGGTGAACTTGGAATTGGTCTGAACCCTGCTGCTCAGATTACCGGCAACATGCTCGAAGACGAAAAAGCCTTCCACACCTGCCACTTTGCTATCGGTGAAAACTACGACAACGACGCCCCAAGTTTGATTCACCTTGACGGCGTTGTACGGGATCCTACAATTACGCTGGAATACGCCGACGGTTCCAAAAAGCAGATTCTTGTAAGAGGACAGATTGTGTAGGCCCCGTCATTGCGAGGAGCGAAGCGACGAAGCAATCTACGACATTACCATAAGAAAGGACATTGCCATGCGAAAACCAATACTTTTACTAACATTATTCACCATCACACTTTTCACGGCCTGCGCCAAACCAAAAGCTAATACTTCAAACGCCACTGCTGCATCATCTGCCCAGCCCGCTGCCCAGGCACCTGCACCACTCGACCCAAAAATCGAAAAGCTCAACCGCGTCCTTATGAGCATGACCGACCGCTGCAAAGAAGCAATTCCAAACGGCGACCCAAACGAATTCCTTGCTGATCTGGAAAAAGTATTGCAGATAGAAAAAGCTTTTCCTTCCGATGACCTTAGCCTTTACTATTTAATAGACAAAAAACACACAGTGAGCGCAGACTATGAACCAACTCATCTGCGCAAGCTTGTTCAGAATAATGACTACATTATAAATAAAACAACTTTATCTTTGCGAGAAGACGCTGCCGACGCTCTTGCCGAAATGGGCCGCGCTGCCAAAAAAGACGGTGTAACCCTGGACGTAAGTTCTACCTACCGTTCCTACGAAACACAGGAGCGCACCTTTAATTACTGGGTTAGTGTAGACGGCCTCGAAGAAGCAGAGCGCGAATCAGCCCGCCCGGGTACAAGCCAGCACCAGTTAGGTGCTGCCGTAGACTTTGGCAACATCGAAGATTCTTACGCATTAACCGAGGGCTGCAAATGGCTCAACGCCCACGCAAATGAATATGGCTGGAGCTTAAGCTTCCCGCAAGGCTACGAAGACATAACCGGCTACCGCTGGGAATGCTGGCACTTCCGCTACATAGGCATAGAAGCCTGCAAGTTCCAGAACAAATGGTTTGGCGGTATCCAGCAGTTTATGTTTGAATTTATTGATGCATGGAAGAAGATGGATTAGCAAGCGCCGCGACCGTCATTGCGAGGAGCGAAGCGACGTGGCAATCCATATTTCAGGACTAATTTTTAATTCATCTAAAATCTTTGGTTTTGCCCCTTCGACCCCTTCGACTGGCTCAGGGACCCCTTGCCCACCCGGGGTTGATGTGTGCCGGCCCTCTTTCTTCACCGCCCTTATCAGTACATTCTTTGGCGTATGCTCTTCATCAATAAACTCCAGCATTTGTACCCGGTAGCCCTGCTGTTCGAGCCATTCGCCGCGGAGGGCATCTGTCAAAAGAGAACTGAACTTTTCGCGCAGCAGCCCATATTTTAAAATTGGTTCCAGCGCGTTATCATCCTGTTTGATTTTTCCTTTGCGGTTGGCCTGCAGCTGGGTGTTTATCTGGTGCTGGCAGCATGGAACGGACAAAATGACTTTGGCACCACGACTCACTGCATATTCCAGTGCAAAATCTGTTGCCGTATCACAGGCATGTAAGGTCATAACAAGATCCGGTGCGGCATCTCCTTTGTAAGCAGAAATATCACCAACACTAAAGTGCAGGTCCTGTAAACCAAGCCGCGCGGTTATATCATTACAATAATCAATTACATCCTGCTTAAGGTCCAGGCCTTCAATCTGGCACGGGATATGCTTAATTTCTGTCAAAAAATAATGAACAGCAAAGGTCAAATACGACTTTCCGCAGCCAAAATCGGCAATCCGTAGGGGAGGGCGCTCTCCATCATCACGCTCGTCCCAGATCCAAGGCAGAACATCATCAATAAACTCAAGAAAACGGTTTATCTGGCGGAATTTATCATACCGGGAAGCAATAACCTTACCTTCTGCAGTCATCACACCCAAAACCACGAGGAAGGGAACAGGAACGCCTTCTTTAATGATATATTTTTTGCCTTCAGAAGTGGCAGCCTGAACGACCGGAGCACCATCATCCTTCTTAAGCTCCTTTACAAGCCGGGTAATCTTTCCCTTTTTACTGGCAAGAATTGTAATTTCCTGATTTTCTGTGCGCTCAACAACATTCTTGAATGTAGTACCGGCATGTTCCTTCAAAAAAGCCTCAAACGCTGCCTCTGTCAAATGCTCATGAAAAACCTGCTTTTCGGTAAACATCTGGGCAAAATAACCGGTCGAACCATCCTTGTTTTCTACCGAGATTTTAATTTTTTTATATTGGCGCCCAAGTTTTGCCTCAACATCCGAACCTGGTTTAGAAAAAGTCGCACTTAATATCATATTTAAATAGTATACCTTTTTCCCAAAAATTGTTATACTAGCACTTATGGGAAAGACAATTGTTTTTGTAAATCAGAAGGGTGGCGTTGGCAAAACCACATCCGCAATCAATATTGGTGCGTACATTGCGCTGGCTGGAAAAAAGGTTCTGCTGGTTGATTTTGACTCGCAGGGAAACATGTCCAGTGGTGTCGGCGTATCCAAGGACAAGCCTACAATTTATGAACTGCTTGCCGGAAACTGTACTGCTCAGGCTGCAATCAAAAAGTCTTCCATCCCTAATCTTGATGCAATCAGTGCTTCCATTGATCTTTCTGGTGCCGCAATTGAACTTGTAGACCAGGAAAACTGGGAATATTACCTTAAAAATGCGCTGGAACCTCTCCAGTCAAAATACGATTATATTCTTATTGACTGTCCGCCTTCCCTCGGAATCCTTACCTTGAACGGACTTGCTGCTGCAGATTCAGTTTTGGTTCCTATGCAGTGTGAATATTTTGCGCTTGAAGGAATTACGCTTCTTCTTCAGACAGTTCAGAAGGTTCAGAAAGAAATTAATCCAAAGCTTACAATCGGCGGAATCTTTTTTACAATGTATGATTCGCGCACACGTCTTGCACAGGATGTTGTGCTTCAGGTTAAATCATATTTTAAGGATGTAGTTTTTAACACAATCATTCCGCGCAATGTTCGTCTTTCGGAGGCTCCGTCTCATGGACTTCCTATCTGTAAATATGACCCTGAATGTATGGGTGCAAAAAGTTATGAAAAATTGGCAGAAGAGGTAATCCGTCGTGGCTAAAAAGGCATTGGGTAAAGGCCTTGGAGCATTAATCAAAGAAAATCCCGAGGCAAATGAAGAGTTTTTAATTTCTACAGGACTTGGACTTCACAGTGTTCAGGTTGCAAAGGGTGGACGACCTGCTAATGTTCCTGCCTGCATAGAAGTAGACAGCGACGGTGGTCTTTGGTGTGATGTAAACATGCTCAAGCCAAACCCAAAGCAGCCTCGTATTGATTTTAATCCAAAGCAGCTTGAAGAACTCTGCGACTCAATCAAACAGAACGGAATCCTTCAGCCAATAATTATTGAACCGGTTGAAAATAAAGAAAATGAATTTTATATCATAGCAGGAGAACGCCGTACCCGCGCCGCAAAAATGGCAGGGCTTGATAAGGTGCCGGTTCAGCTGCGCAAGTTTGATGACCAGCAGAAGCTTGAATATGCGCTCATCGAAAATATTCAGCGTGCCGATTTGAACCCTATTGAAGAAGCAACTGCTTACTATAATTTAATTCAGATGGGAGACCTTACTCAGGATGAAGTTGCCAAGCGTGTTGGTAAAAACCGCTCGACTGTAGCAAACTCAATCCGCCTGCTCAAGCTTCCTGATGATATTAAAAAGTCGCTCATTACCGGACAGATTTCCAGCGGACACGCCCGTGCCCTGTTGATGGTAAAAAACGATTCCGATATGCGAATCCTGTTTGGAAAGATTGTAGGCTCAGGACTTTCGGTTCGTGAATGCGAACAGCTTGCCGACGTTTACAACAATGGTGGCCGAGCCGCTTCCAAAAAAGCCGAAAAGACCAAAAAGCGCAAGGACCCAGATGTAGCCCTCTTTGAACAGGAGCTTCGTAATCTCTTTGGCGTAAAAGACGTAAATTTCAAAGGCGATACCACCAAGGGTTCCATCGAGATTAAGTTTACGAGCAAAAAAGACTTTGACCGTATCTATGAAGTTTTAATTGGTAAAGAGTAGATTGCCACGTCGCCCTACGGGCTCCTCGCAATGACGTGGGCCCCCTTGTCATTGCGAGCGCGCAGCGCGAAGCAATCTACGGCTTACATCCCTAAGAATGCCTTATAACCCTTAAAAATCTGCAGAATATCTTCTTTTGCAACAATTTCCCAAGGGGCATGCATGCTCAAAACTGCAACGCCTGCATCCAGAACATTCATTCCGTATTTTGCTGCGTGGTAGGCAATGGTTCCGCCGCCACCCTGGTCAACTTTTCCAAGCTCTGCCATCTGGTAGGTAACGCCGGCCTTGTCCATGCATGCACGAACTGCTGCAATAAATTCAGGGTTTGCATCACTGGCGCCAGACTTTCCCCGGCTGCCTGTGTATTTCTGGAACGCAATTCCACCGCTAAGAACGCTTGCGTTTTCCTTATCAAAAAGTCCTGCGTTCATCGGGTCATAGGCTGCGTTTACGTCGCTCGAAAGCATATTGGAACCAGCAAGGCATCGGCGCAAAGTAAGCTCGCTGTAGGTTCCGGCGCGTGCAATAACTTCTGCAACCATGTTTTCAAAAAGGTTAGAAGCCATACCGGTTGCACCAACACTTCCAATTTCTTCTTTATCTACACACAGGCAGCAGGCAGTTCGTTTGAGCGCCTTGCCGCCTGCACTTACATCAAGCATAGCTGCAACCGAAGTAAAGGCACAGGAGCGGTCATCCTGTCCGTACGCAAGAATAAAGGAGCGGTCTAATCCCATGTCGCGGGCTGCTCCGGCCGGAACAATTTCCAGCTCTGCAGATTCAAAATCCTTTTCTTCAATATTATATTTTTCTTTGAGCAGCTTGAGCACCAGCTTTTTACTGCGTTCCTTTTCCTTGTCTTTTTTTGCAGGTGCTGCGGCTTCTTCTGCAACAGGCTTTTTAGCAGGCACACAAGACCCCATAATCAAGTCCAGATCTTCTCCCTTAATAAAATCACTTGCCTTATCCTTCATCTGATCCTGAGCCAGGTGCGGCAGAATATCAGAAATACAGAAAACAGGATCGTCAGCTGCTTCGCCAATTACAACATTTACAGTGGTGCCGTCCTTTTTGCATACAACTCCATGAATTGCAAGGGGCAGCGTAGTCCACTGGTATTTTTTTATTCCGCCATAGTAGTGAGTGTTCAGATATGTGATATTATCCTTTTCGTAAAGCGGATTCTGCTTTGCATCCAGACGAGGCGAATCAATGTGCGCTCCCAAAATATTCATACCACGCTCAAGCGGCTCACTTCCTATCTGAAAAAGCGCAATAGCCTTATTCATCTTTGTAATATAAACCTTGTCCCCGGCAGCCAGCTTCTTACACTTTGTAATATCCTTGTACCCGGCCTTTGTCGCCATATTAATTATCTGCGCCACACATTCGCGCTCTGTCTTTCCATTGTCTAAAAATGATTTGTATTCTTTGATAAGTTTTTCGTTCATAAATAAATTTCCTTTTATATAATATAACATTGCTCGCAAAGAGAAGCAATGCGGAATTCCTGTATTAAACGGAAAATATGTTAGTCTGTACTAACTATTCTTACTTTAAATACTCTGCAATCACCCCTTTTATCATTTTGGATGAGAGGGGGTGGGCGGTGGTTTCCATGGTGATTATGAGGTTCTTGCCGGGGTAAAAGCCGTTCTGGGCGTAGAGCTGGAGCTTTTGGGCGGTCTGGGCGGCGTACTTGGGGTCGTTCATCATGCCAAAATGTTCCCAGGCGTATTCTTGGCGGGTTCTAAGGTTAAGACAGTAAAAATCTGGGTGCAGGTTGCAAAAGTCGTAATCCGGAAAGTCGGGGTCTTCGGCGTTTTTATCCATAAGCAGCGGAAACTCATAGCGGTATGGCACCCCACAAGCTTTGAGTTCATTTGCAATAATTACTTCGGATTTGGAACGGACCTGTTCGTTGTTGTCTGTAATAAGAGGAGTTTTGTCTTCCGGGAATTTTTTGTGTCGGTATTCCACCTTAAGCCATTGTTCTGCATACTGCAAATCCTGGAGGGTAAGCGGTGTTACTATCTGACGACGCGGCGGATTTAGCTTTGTGTAAACAAGGTCTGTAGTTTTGTTTTTGTATACTTTTAAAAAAGAGCGCAGGTATTTGAGTTCCGCCTGGATGGAAGCTACGGCATCCTGGTCGTACGCATTCTGGATAAGTGCATGGGCAAGCTTGTCCTGGGAGCGGGGCATGTAGGTTCCCTGTGTGTCGGCCGGAGATTCCCGCTTGTAAAACTGTAACTTTCCTTTGTTTTGTACAATTCTAACCAGCCCCGCGGGCGTGTGCTTTACCGAGTACTGTTTGTTTTTAAGTGCCTGTTCCAGCTGCGTAATTCGTTCTTCTACCAGTGGAATGAACTGTGCCGGCGGTAGGGTTTCCAGTTTTTTAATGACGGACCTCCTTGCAATATGTTCTAACTATAATTTAAGCATAAAAGTTTGCGCCGGCAAGTCTTTTAAAAGGGGTTTTTGTGGAAAATTACATATAATTTGGCACGACACACTGTAATATATGTAAAAACCCCGGGGGTTTTACCAATTTCCTGTATTTTTGGCGCAAAATGGACGGATTTCGGGGCGTTTTGGCAGGGCTGTCCCCCAAAAACAGGCTTTTTTACGCCAAAATTACATATAAATAGGCCTGTAATATCAAAAAATATGTAATTTCCTCAAAAAAGGGGGGTGTTGCGGGGGAAGACACCCCCGCAGGGTGGGTCGCAGACAAGACCGGAGCGAGGGAAGGAGCCGTCGGCGACTGACTGAGTGAGGACTTGGGAGCGAGGGAGGGGCTCCTCCCTCCTTTTACTTTTTCATCACTTGATTTTTCTTGTAAATCGTTTTACTATGCGGGTATATGATTACCTTAAAAGAGCTGGCTGCAAAGTGCAATGTTTCTATTGCGACTATATCTAATATTCTCAACGGCAAATCTAATGTTTCGGAAAAAACTAAGGAACGCGTACTCAAAATTGTAAAGGAAACTGGGTACAAGCCTAATTATATGGCAAGAACCCTGCGCGCCCGCAAAACAAATACTGTGGGACTTATAATTGACGACATTGGTGCGTTCAGTTCGCCGCTGCTTGTAGAAGGTGTTTTGGATACGCTGGAAGAAATGGGCTACAAGGCAATCATCGAAACCCTGCGGCTTTATACCAAATGGGACAACAAGCCTGATTCTGCCGAATACAAAAATATTGTAAACGCTTCGGTAGAAGAAATGCTTTCCATAAAAGTGGACGGAATTATTTTTATTGCCGCCCATGCCCACAACATCGAATATTTTTCGGACAATCTGGAAGTGCCTACTGTAATTGCCTATGCCTACCAGAGCGCCAACACACTTCCAACAATAAAAATTGACGACTTTGAATCTTCGTACCAGATGACCAACTATCTTATTTCGCGCGGTCACAAAAAGATTGCGGTAATTCAGGGTGGTGCAACCGGTACCCACGAACAGGACCGTTTTGCAGGTTTTGAAAAAGCCCTTAAAGATGCTGGGCTCAAAGCAGACCAAAAGCTTGTAGAAATGGGTTACTGGAGCCGCGAAGGTGGCCGCGAGGCATGCCGCAAGCTGTTCGAAAAAGGGGGCGACTTTACCTGTATTTTCTGCTTTAACGATCTTATGGCGGCCGGCGTATACGACTATCTTTACCAGAACGGAAAAGTGCCGGGCAAGGACTACGCAGTTGCAGGCTTTGATAACCGCGAAATGAGCGACTATCTTTCACCGTCGCTTACAACCATGGACATTCCGCTGGAAGAAATTGGCCGCCAGTCTGCACAGGTGCTGCTCAAAAAAATAGACGGCACGCAAATCCCAGATAACGATATCAAGATTCCGTGCCGCCTCATAGAACGAAAGTCGGTGTAATGCCCGCCATCACTCCATCGGGTTTTCAATTCCTTCCTTAAACAGAATAAAATCCTTGAGCTTTAAGAAGTAAGTCGAATCAATTTCCTTGCGCGAAGAACCCTCGCTTATAACAGGAACTTCTATATTATAAATTGTGCCCGCATATCCCGGTGCGCTAATTTCAAAAGTAAATGCAAAGCGCTTGGTCTGTCCTTCCGATTCAGCCGCAATAGATTTTGCCCAGAACGAGAAGGTTCCGCGGGTGCTTCTGCAGGTTGTATACGGGTTCATCCAGGTTTTGTCTATCATTTCTACCAGCTCGCCGTCCATCTTCATAACGATGTTTGCATCAGTAATTGGTTCAAAGGTAGAGCCGTCCAGAATTGTGCCTGTAAAAGTAGGGAAGTTAAACGAAGGAATATTATCTGCCACAACTGTGCAGTCCTTTCTGTCATTGTTGTGGAACGGACGTTTTGTGGAACTTACAGTGCGCATTCCTTCCAGTATGAGTGCGTTTACATCTGCCATAAACTGCTTGTTGTTGAGCGTCTCGGTTGCATGAGTAACTCCGCGTCCCGAAACAATATATTTAGGTGGAATACGGTTCAGAACATAGCTTACAGTGTCCAGCCGGCAGTTTTCGCAGTCGCACGAAAGCCATGGAGCCTTAGCCTCCTTTACCTGCTCGTACATGTCGTTTACATTCTGAATAACAAGATCTTCCATTAAATTGTGTACATTCATAACAAGTCCCTTCTAATTAAAGATACTACTATTATAAATGCAAATGTTGTTATTAGCAATGAAAAAAAGGAGGGAGGAGCACCTCCCTCGCAACGCCCCGGCTAGAACTCGCGAATAGCCAGAACCCAACACTCTATACTCTTGTCAAAACCTTCCATTCCTTGGGCTAAGAAAGAATATATAGTTGCATAATATTCATCGCTTCTGCCAAGCATTAAGGTATCTGTAGATGTCCAGTAATAATATGGTCTTAGATAGGCTTCGTCATTATCACGTCCCGAAAGAACAAAATGCGAACCGCCGCACAAGGTACTTGCAGCATCTACAGTTTCTTGTACTTCGCCAAGCCTCCAGATTTCTGCTATCGAAGGTAAGTACCAGCCTGTTTCGTAAGCAGTATTTTTTACACGACTGCCTGCCTGGTCCTTGTAGTTTATAGCAAAGTAAAATGCTGGATACAAGTCCGGGTTTGCAGTATCATCTGCATTTTTGGATTTAAGGAACTTTTTTATCTGATCAAAATTGTCACTGCCATTTTTGTCATTATGGAATTGTCTTATATAATTATCATCAAGATAGTAATCGGATTCAGTATCCGAAAATTCCCAGTTATACCCGTTAGCAGTTATGTCGTTATCATCATCTTTAAGACACCATGACATTCTTCCCACATCTTCACTATGCAGTAAGCCCATTCCCAGCGTTCTTGTTTTGCTGGTGTCATCCTTATGGTTGACGTAGCTGTTAAGCCCTGTCCCCTTGTAAAAAATCACCGCAATAGCCGCTTCTTTTTGTGCGTCTGTTAGAGTAAGTGTGCTTGAATAAGGAGTTGCACTGCCGTCGGTAAATACTATGTCGCCAACTTCGTAGGCGCCTTCCCATTCACCAATTTTTCCTGTTGCTTTAGTGCGTTTTGGAGTTGCTGCGCTGCTTCCACCACTGGAACCACCTGAGCCGGATCCGCCAGATCCTCCTGCACCGTTTGCATCACTACCGTTACCGGCAGCCCCATTAGAATTATTTGATGAGCTTTCTCCGTCTGTCGGTTTTTTACATCCGGCAAGGGCCAAAGTCATCAATACAACAATTAAACTTAATAAAACTTTCTTCATAGGTCCTCCAAAAATGTAAAATGTGCGCACATTCTGGTTTACCATGGTTTACTATACAAACCGTTGTAATTGTGTATAGTTACAGAAAATGCATTTTTTTGTTGCCGAATCGTGTTTTTTTCAATATCTTTAATAGTAAATAATTATTCAAATTAAAGAGGTATATATAAAATGGCTAAACAATTACTTTTTAGTGAAGACGCACGCAAAAAGCTTTTGAGTGGTGTTGAACAGATTTCAAAGGCTGTAAAAACTACTTTGGGTCCTTGTGGACGCATGGTTATGCTGGACAAAAAATACGGCGCACCTACAATCACAAAGGACGGTGTTTCTGTTGCAAAAGAAATTGAACTTGCAGATCCGTACGAAAACATGGGTGCTCAGTTTGTACGCGAGGTTGCCAGCAAGACTAATGATGATGCCGGTGACGGTACAACAACAGCAACTGTTCTTTCTTACGCACTTGTTCGCGAAGGAATTAAATCTGTAGCAGCCGGAATGCGCCCTATCGAAATTAAACGCGGTATGGACAAGGCTGTTAAGATTGCTGTAGACGAAATTAAAAAGAATGCAAAACCTGTAAAGGGCGCAGATGATATTACAAACATTGCAACAATTTCTGCTAACAACGATGCAGAAATCGGTAAAATGCTTGCCGACGCCATCGAAAAGGTTGGAAAAGACGGTGTAATTACTGTAGAAGAATCAAAGAACATGGAAATGACTGTAGACACTGTAGAAGGTATGCAGTTTGACCGCGGTTATATTTCATCATACTTTGTAACAGACCGCGAACGCATGGAAGCCGACTTTGACGATGCCTATGTTCTTATTCACGACAAGAAAATCAGTGCCATGAAGGACCTGCTCCCAATTCTCGAAAAGGTTGCAAATGCAGGAAAAGCCCTCGTAATCATCTGCGAAGATGTAGACGGCGAAGCCCTTACAACACTCGTTTTGAACACAATCCGCGGTACAATCCGTGTTTGTGCCGTTAAAGCTCCTGGTTTTGGTGACCGCCGCAAGGATATGCTCCAGGATATCGCAATTTTGACTGGTGGTACTGTAGTAAGCGAAGAAGTTGGTCTTAAGCTCGAAACCTGCGGAACAGAAGTTCTTGGTAAAGCAAAATCAATCAAGATTGACAAGGACAATACAACAATCGTTGGTGGAGCCGGTTCATCAAAGGCTATCAAAGACCGTGTTGCAGAAATCAAGAATGCAATCGAAAAATCTACATCAACTTACGACAAGGAACAGCTTCAGAAGCGCCTTGCAAAGCTTGCAGGTGGAGTTGCTGTAATTAGCGTTGGTGCAAATACAGAGACAGAAATGAAGGAAAAGAAGTTCCGCGTAGAAGATACAATTGCTGCTACCCGTGCAGCCTTGGAAGAAGGTATTGTTTCTGGTGGTGGTATGGCTTTGATCGAGGCTGCCAAGGCCCTTGCTAATATTCCGGAAGATCTTAGCGAAGACGAAAAGGTTGGTTACAAGATTGTACGCCGCGCTTTGGAAGAACCAATCCGCCAGATTGCAGAAAATGCTGGTCTTGACGGAAGCGTAATTGCAGAACGCGCCAAGAACGAAAAGAAGGGCATTGGTTACGATGCACGCCTTGATAAATGGGTAAATATGCTCGAAGCAGGTATTATTGACCCTGCAAAGGTAACCTGTTCTGCACTCAAAAACGCTGCCAGCGTTGCAGGAACCCTCCTTACAACCGAATGTGCAATTACAGACATTCCGGAACCTAAGGCTCCGGCTGCTCCTGCACCTGACATGGGTGGAATGTACTAATAAAAGATTGTCGGGTCAAGCCCGACAATGACACTTTAAAAGCCTGAGGCAATTTTCACTCCGCCCTCAGGCTTTTTTTATCCGTAAATCTTTATAGACAATTATCCCTTTGTGTTGTAAAATATTCTTTATGAGAAAGGTTTTATCTATATTATTTGTTTTGCTTACAGGGGCTCTGGCTTTTGCTCAGTCGGCTCAGGAAGTTACCAACATCCTTAATTCGGATGAGGTTACATACGGACAGGTTTGCTATCTTTCAGCAATTCATCAGAATCTTATAACCGAAGATCAGGGTTATGATGATGCTATAAGTGTTTTGTATTCACAGGGACAGCTGCCCGAACTGGTTGCCGCAAATCAGGAAGTATATATGCAGAATCTTGCATTTATTTACCTCCAGATGTGGCCTAATGTAAATGGTGGTCTTTTTTACAAGCTTACCAAAGGTTCTCCACGCTATGCTTTTAAGAAATTAAAGACAGATGGTGTTATCCCGGAATCCGCAGACCCTAACTCTTTTGTAAGCGGTCGCGAAGCCTTGAGCATTCTTACTACCTGTATGGTTAAGTACGGTGGCGATGATGAATGCATGAGTATGGATGTAGAGTAGGAGAGTCAAAATGAAAAAGCTTATAATTTCAATTTGTACAGCACTTTTAATTCTTTCTGCTCCACTTACTGCTTTTGAATGGGGCGGAGTTCTCAAAGATGATACAGGAATTACAACTCCTGATTTTAAAGCAATTACCTTTAAGCAGTCTAATGCACTTTCACTGTGGTTCAAGGCTCCTCTTGGAGACTCAAAGTTTAAGCTCACAGGAGAAGGTCTTTACAAATACAATTTTACTGCAAATAAAGATGCAAAAGAGTTTGTAAACATCGTAGACCTTACACTTTTTAAGCTTGATGGAAAAATCAACGCAGGAAGCGGTCTTCTTACAATCAACGCAGGACGCTTTTCTATAGCAGATGCAACTGGTGCTGTTATTGCCCAGACAAGCGACGGTTTTTCTGCAGTATATGCTTTGGATTCTGTAAAGCTTGGTTTGTATGCCGGTTACACAGGACTCCTCAATGGCCTTAATGTTGCCATGGCAGTTGCTCCAGAAAAACAGAACAAGGTTTATAACCTGGCTTATGCCTTTGCTCCAATTGGTCTTACAGTTGAGCTTCCTTCTTTGTTCCTCAATCAGAATCTTACACTCCAGGGTTATGCCCTTTTGGATTGCGGTGCAAACAAGAGCAGTATGTTCTATGCAAACATAGCTCTTGCTGGTCCAATTACAAACAGTGTTTATTACAATTTTGCAAGTTCTTTTGGTTCTGCTAAGTTCAAGAACTTTATGAACTACACAGGCCTTACAATTTATATCTTCCCTGCAGATGAAATTGCAATTAATGCAGGAATTGATTTTGGTTCTGCTAATCAGGGTAAGCTTGCTGCTTATACTTCGGCTTCTGCAAAGAGCGCAGAAGTTAGCGGTAAGATTGCTCCAAAGGTAGGCTTTACTTACGGTACCGATGTAATGTGTTTTGACCTTGGTGCAAAATACAAGATTGCATACGATACAGAAAAAGCAAAGTATGCAGGCGCTGGTGCAGATGTTAGTGCCGGCTTTGTATACAATATTTTCTCTGATCTGCAGGTTGGCTTAAACGTTACTGCTGTAATTGATACAACTCCTGCAAAACAGAATAACTACACTGCTAATTTGAATATTGCTCTTGCATTCTAATGCATGACTTATAATGGAGGTGATTTTTATGAAAAGAATTATTTCTAAATTGTTGCTCGCTGCAGTTTTAGCAGCACTTACATGTGGTTCGGCATTTGCTGCAAGTGCTAAAGTTACTTACGTTAAAGGTAAGGTAGAAGTTAGTCGCGGAGACACCTGGGTTGCACTTAAGGTTGGCGACGAAGTAAAAGAAAGCGAAACAGTAAGTACAGGTTTTCAGTCAGAAGCCCGCTTGAATTATAATGGTTCTGTAATGGCAGTTCCTGCTCTTTCACGCGTAACTCTGGAAACTCTTCGTTCTTCAAGCACAAAGGAAACTGTAAGTCTTAAAGTAGACACAGGTGCTGTTCGTTCCAAGGTAACACATACAAGCGGTAAGAAAATTGAATACGAAGCCCGCACTTCTGTTGGAGTTGCGTCGGTTCGTGGTACAGACTTTGCCGTTTATTCAGATGGAACTGCAGCAGTTTATTCCGGTGCTATTGTTTACTATGATATTGACGATTATGTTCCTCTTACGCCTGCAACAGAAGATGATTCTGAAGAAGGTGATGAAGAGGGTGGTTCAGAAGACCAGGGACCTGCAGATGCAACAACTCCTGCAGACGAAATTACCGATAACGCTCCTAAGGGTGCAAAGGTTGTAGGTGCCGGACAGTCTTCTACAATCAATAAGGATGGTGAAACCTCTGATCCATTTGATGAAGCAAAGAAAAAGGCTGGTAAAGCAAAGACTGTAGTAAGTACTGCTTCGGACAAGGACGGCCAGGCTAGTGGTGCTACTGCTGCTACTGTTGGTGCAGGCGCAGGTGGTGGTGCTACTCCAGGTTCTAGTACTCCTCAGACTGGATCTGTAGATGTTACACTCAAATTCCCTGAGGGAAACTAAAGAAATAATCAAGATACAAAACCTATCCTACTCATATTCTATCCAGGATGGCAATGCCGCCCTGGATGGTATTTCTTTTTATATTGAATCTGGCTCCTATACTGCAATAGTAGGTGCAAACGGCAGCGGTAAAAGTACGTTGTGCCGTCTTATCTGCGGACTTCTTGATATTCAGGAAGGAAGCATCGAAGTGGAGCCGGGCAAACGAATAGGCCTTGTTTTTCAATCCCCAAAAGATCAGATTATAAGCAGTAAGGTTTACAGAGATACTGCTTTTGGTCCGCAAAACCTTCATCTTAAAAATGACGAAGTTGAGATGCGCACAATTGAGTGCCTTTCTATGACCGAGCTTTTGGACAAGGCAGAAAGTCTTTCCAATCTTCTTTCGCTTGGACAGACACAAAAGCTTGCAGTAGCGGGTATGCTTGCTATCCAGCCCGATATCCTTATTCTGGACGAAGCGGTTGCAATGCTGGATCTGGAATCGCGCCAGAATATATTTGAGTTGCTGGAGGCTTTGAACAAGCAGGGTACAACAATCATTCATATTACTCATGATATAGAAGCAGTTTCCAAGGCTCAAAAAGTAATTGGTCTGGATAATGGCCGCCTTTTTTATGAAGGAAGCGCTGCCGATTTTCTGGAAAGACCTCCTTTTGTTCAGCGAGTTACAGGAGTTCCTCTTAGTAAGCGCGACCGTTCTGCTTTTGAAAAAAAACTGAGTGACGGTGCAGCAGCTGCAACCTTTGCTTTTAATGATATAAGCTTTTGCTACGATTCTAAAACAGAAAAGGAAGTTATAAACAAGGTTTCTTTTTCTCTTTATGAAGGAAGCCTTACTGCTTTGACCGGCGCTTCGGGGACGGGAAAATCTACATTATTGGAACTGGGTGCGGGGCTTTTGACTCCATCCGGCGGGCAGATTTATTGTTCGGAATATCCGGCTCTGGCCCAGCAAAACTGTGCAGCTGCTTTGTTCGAAGCCTTTGCTGCCGATGATGTTGCTTTTGCGCCAAAGAATAACGGTGTTAAGGGAAAAGAACTTGTAGAGCTTGTAAAAAAATCAATGGATATGGCAGGAATTCCGTTTGCACAGTATGCAGAGCGACAGTCTGCCGGCTTAAGTGGTGGAGAGCAGCGCCGTCTTGCAATTGCGGGTATTCTTGCAATGAACCGTAACGTTCTGTTTTTTGATGAACCTACGGCTGGCCTTGACGGAGAGTCGCGCAACAAAATTATGCACATGCTCCGTTCACTTGCCGACGAAGGAAAAACCGTTCTTTTTACAACACACCATGCCGCCGAAGCCGATTTTGCCGACCGCGAAATAAAGCTCCAGGACGGAGTTGTTGTTGGAGATTCCGCCGCGGTCCTTCAACAAGCTCAGGAACCACATCAACAGAGTGGGTTCCCTGAGCCTGTCGAAGGGCTGAGCGAAGGGCTGTCCCCATACCCGTCTTCCAGAATGCTCGACTCTCTGCGTAACACTGCAAGAAGTCTGTCTGGCTCCGGCTGGAAAAATAAGTGTCCTTTAGAAAAACTTCCTGCAGGACTGCGCATACTTTTGTTCCTGGTGCTGTTTACGCTTTCGCTTATGTTCCGCTCTGTAATTCCGTGCAGCATTATGCTTGCGGTTAGCATTGTGTACTGTATGTTTGCAAAGTTCCGCCTTGGACGCCTGCTCAAAACTTCCCTGCATATTTTACCGTTCCTGTGCTTTTTTGCAGTTTTTCAGATTATGTTCAGACCGGTTGTGCCTGGCGAAGTTTGTTATACCACCTGGCGCTTTTTTACAATTACACCGTCCAAACTCCTGTTCTGTCTTAATTCAATTTTACGAACCTACGCAGCTCTTTCCTGCATAAGCGCGTTCTTTATTTCTACAACCGAATACGATTTAATAGACGGCCTCAAAAAAATTATTCCTTCTAAAAATCTTATTTTGATTCTCGAAGTTATTTTCCGTTTTATTCCTTTGCTTGTAGATGAAGCGGCTGATATTATAAAAACACAGATTATCCGCGGAGGACTTGGCAAGGTAAAACGCAAGCTTGGTAGAATTAAAGCTGTAGTTCCTCTCATTGTTCCGCTTGTAATACGAACCGTACGCAGATCAGAAAAGCTTGCAGACGCAATTGTTATGAGGTGCTTTAATGAAAAATGATTTTAACATGTGCCCAATGTGCGGCAGCAAAAATATTCAGTGGCGCAACAACAGAAAATGGCTGTGCTCCGACTGCGGCTTTGACCTTTACTGCAATATTGCAGCTGCAGTTGGAATTGTTCTTTATGATGACCAGCACAATGTCCTGTTCGAAGTCCGCGCAAAAGATCCGCGCAAAGGCTTTTTATGTCTCCCCGGTGGCTTTGTAGATGGCGACGAAAGTGCAGAAGCAGCCATGGTCCGCGAATGCCGCGAAGAGCTTGACGCGAGTATAGAAGAAAAAGATTTGCACTACCTTTGCTCGTTCCCAAACGTTTACGAATACAAAAATATCCAATACCAGACCTGCGACATCTTTTTTGCCGCAAAGCTTCCTGCCTCTTATAAAAGCATGGAAGATTTTGTAAAAACCCTTCATCGCGAAGAAAGCGAAGTTGTCGGTTTTGAAGTTCACAAGGTTTTAATGCAGGAAGATGTAGACTCGCTCGCGCTGGCATTTCCAAGTGCAAGGAAGACCTTAAAAAAATGGATCAGTAACAATACTGGGCGTGCGTAAAGGAGCCGTTATGATTATCAGCAACTACATAGCTTATGCAGCAATACTTTTATACATCATTATTATTTTCACCATCCCGTTCCGCATCAAAAAGCATGGCAAGGAATCTTTGCAGGGTCGCGGCCGTTCCTTCTGGATTCGCGAAGTAAGCATCTTTATTGCAGCCCCCGCAATTATCATTCTGTGCCTGTTCATCCATTTTGAACCAATCCCAACTGCCGCCTTATGTGGCTGCGGTGTCCTAGGTGCCTGGGCCGGAGTACAGGAGTTGTTCCCAAAGGAATAAAAAAGGCCGGCTCTTATGAACCAGCCAATATATGTTATCACCCCGGAGCTTAGCTTCTACGGGATGGAAAACAAAGGGCTGCCTTGTAAAAAGACAGCCCTTTGTATTTAAGGAGTGGATAGGAGTCGAACCTACCAATGATGGTTTTGCAGACCAGTCCCTTACCGCTTGGGTACCACTCCGTCGGTTTGTTTAATATATCAAAAAGGTAGGGTGGTGTCAAGCCAGCGCAGATTTTTGTGCCAAATTAATTATCGACAAATCTTCAATATTAATGGTATAATATTAAATCGTTTTATTACTTTTTATACTGGAGATGATGTCATGAAAAACAAACCTGTTATGCTGAACTCGTTTCAGCATCTGCTTATTACAATGCTGTGTGGGGCTCTCCTTTGTCTGGTCCTCGCAGGTTGTGAAAATTTCATGAGAGGCTCAAACGCCAAAGAAGAACTTGAACGCCAGATTGCCTATGCAAATGCTCCAAAGGTTGTTGTAAAAATCCGCCTCGATTCCAGCGATTACGGAACCATTTATCCTCCATCTATAAAAGTTGCACAGGGAGATATTTTTACTGTAGAGTTTACACAAAATCGAAATACTGTTTTCCGCTACTGGACTATAACAAATCCTACAACTGGCGAAGATCTTGATGACAAGTATATTTCCATTACAAAAGAAACTGTAGAAGAAGACACTATAGAAAAAACAGTAACCAGGAAAATTACACTCGTAATGAATTCTCTCCCACAAGACATAGAGATTCGTCCAAAATGTTATTTGACCACCGAAACAACCCCGCCGGAATTTACAAGACTCAATATTGCAAAATCTGAGCAGGACGCAGCTGCCGGTACAAATCTCATTAATATTTTTGACAACCCTGCGTTAAATAAATTTGACTACTACGCCACAAAGGTAAACTACAACAACGACAGCAGTGCAGTTGCAGCCAATATCCGTAACCACCATGTAAACTCTTTGTGGATTGACCTTGAAGCTTACGACTTAAATAGTGGAGTTGATTCAATAGAAATAAAGGAAACTCTTTTATATACCAAAAAAACAGAATATGTAACAAACGGTACAACCTATACAACAAATTATGATCTTACTCCTGAAGTATGGCAGCCTTCTGTAGAAAAGCTTTTTAAACATGAATTTAAAACAACAGATGATGGTGTTATTGGAGTAACAGTTACTCTTTATGATAAATCCGGAAATACTGCGAGCAAATCATTTGATGTTGTCAAAGATTCTATATGCGAGGTTTCACTAGAACCATATGTTTCGACATCTGAATATCAAATACTTGCAGAAGGTGATAATGATTCTTTTTATGATGTGCCTATGTACAGCATTTATAATGGTTTTGGTAATGGCTGGCAGTATGTGCCCGAAATATATATATACGATTTAGATGGTAATGAATATACAGATACAGATCATCTTGTTGTAACGACTGATACATTAATCCTAAACCTTGATGTCGATTTTACTCCAATTATAAAACCATATATAAAATTTGAAGTTATTTATGATGGAGTAGAAGTTCACGAGCTTGCTCTTGAGAACTTAGATATTACAGCAGAACATTTTAAAGTCAATCGTGCGGGTGATACTCATTATTATTATGGTAAAATTTATTATAATGTACAGGTGGATGATTCAAGGGATACAATTGTAAGAGCAACAATTTATGACGAAGCAGGTAATGCCAAAGCTTTACAATATGAGTTTTATAAATCTTCATGGATTAATCGTGTTCAGGTAGATGAAACTAACAGAGAGATAACTTTTTTCTGGGATCCGGAATTTGGACCAGGTTATCCATACGTAAAGTGTGGTAACAGCAATTATAATTTTAATGCCGGTTTGTCTGGAACTTCATATTATATTCCTGATTCAATATATGATAGTAGTAAAAATAAACTAAAAGAAGGAATTCTTGAAGTATATTTGTTGAGATGTAGAAATCTTTCGGGTGGACAATTCCGCTCCCGAGGTATAAAACCATATCTAATTTATAATGGAGTGCCGGCACCAGATGTAGTTGATCTTAGCACATGTGAACTTCCTGATTTTACCTGCAATGTTTCTCCGTGCCAGATAAATACAGGAAAACGTACGGTTAATGTAAATATTACCCAACCTTTTACTCCTGTTCAGAATGTTAAATATATGGTTCAATGTGTTGGTGGAGATGATTTTTCATCCTGCAAAGAAATTACAGATTTTTCAAAAACGATTTCTTTTGATATTCCAACAAGCGAAAGTACTAACCCATATAATGTCAAAATTGTACTCATGAACAGCAATGGAATAGATTCTGTTGAATCGGGTAATTATTCTATAGGAACATTAAATGAGGATAATTATCCACCGTCTGTTTCAGAATATAAAACTGTTGTGTTCCCTGACAGAAGAATTATTCTTTTGAATTCTAATACAGATACTTTTGATAATCAGGGACTAAAAACTGACCCGGATAATCCTGATAATATTCTTGTAAAATACATTTATTCAAATGTTAAAGACTTAATAGAAAAAGGAATAGACTGGACCGACAGCCAGATAGTACGCCAGTATAGTCAGCCGGCAACAAACCAGACTCTTGATCCTCCTCGTATTGAACTTCCTTTTGATGGAACAAACGGAAACTATTGTTATGTTCTGCTTGAAGATAATAATGGAAACTATACAGAAAAGCGGTTTGACCTGGTAACAATCTACAGAGAAAAGCCGACTGGTGATGATATATATAGTACAGCGCCAGAAGTTAAGGTAATAAGAACAGACTCATATGGAAATTCTTGTGAGCCGTATTATCAGGTAGAATGGAATGATCGTGAATACAGATTTAACTGGAATGCGACAAACTTTTATATCAATAATAACCAATGGACTCTTACCTATCAAAGCAGTCCTTTTTATACCAGTATTAATACCTGGTATGGCAAAAGTGATTCTTATCTTGTAAATAATAATCAAGATAATAGCCCTTACTGGAGATTTAAAGTTAAGAGTACAGGCAGGGGTTCGCACGAAACTACGCATTATTACAATAGGTTTAAAATTGAATTACAGCCTATGCCTTCAGAAGAGTGGTCTTTTATAAAAACTTATATCTGGTCTGACGATAGTCGCACAAGTAGTGATGGCGGATATTTTGATGTAATTTATTGGTGGCCTTCATATGTTTCGTATCCAGATTATGAAAGATATCAACCAAAAAAACGAATCTTTATAAAGGCTAATCAGGGATATTATGTCGAAGTTAATGTACCATGTTTTTTACATACACTTTATTCTACTGTAGACTTAGGAGATATTCAGTCGTGGGTAAACGAGGGTATAGAAGTTAAGGTTCAGATGTCTAGTAATTTTGGTACTTGGGAAACTGAATTTATGTACGAAGAACCTCTTGATAAAATTCCTTCGGGAAAATATTACACAACTATTATTCATTACGCAGACGGAAAAATGGAAAATTCGCCTGTTAAAATACGATAACAATAAAACGCAAATATATATAGGAGTATTTAATTATGACAACTACCAGCAAAAAAATTACTTTTACAATTATAATTTCTTTTATTTTAATTCTTTTAGCTTCGTGCGAAAACTTTCTGAAAGGAGCCGGTGTTAGAGAAGATTTGCAAAAAAAGATTGAATATGCAAATGCTCCTAAAGTAACTATAAAGATGAGGGTAGATAACAGCGATTACGGTGATATTTATCCACCTTCTGTAATTGTAGCACAGGGAGATACCTTTACTGTAGAATTTACACAAAAAGAAAATACAGCGTTTAAATACTGGATGATTACAAATCCTCAGACCGGTGAAGAACTTGATGAAAATTGTCTTGTCATAACAGAAGAACGACTTAGCGAAAACAGGGCAGAAAAAACAATTATCCGAAAAATAACAATTGTAGTTAATTCTTTGCCTGAAGATGCAGAAATTCGTCCAAAGTGTTATTTCCCTTCAGAAAATGTTCCGCCGGAATTTACCAAATTTAATATTGCAAAAACAGAGCAGAGTGCCAAAACTGCTGCAGATTGTATTATCATAGAGGAAACTGCCGCTTTAAATACCTTTGACCATTATGCAGACAAGCAATATTATGGCGAAGAAGCAGATGCCGCAGCTGCTGCAGTTAAAGCAAATATCGAAGCTCATCATGTAAGTTCTCTTTGGATAGACCTTGAAGGTTATGATGCAAATAGTGGAGTGGACGAACTGGAAATTCAGGAAAAGCTTTTATGGGGTCCAAGTGGTGTAAAATCTGTTGATAATACTGTGTATAAAAAACAGTATCCGCTTGTAAGTGACAAAGATAATAAAACAGGTTCTGTAGCAGCTACTATTAATCATGTCTTTAAGGTAAAAGAAGATGGTGTTGTTAATGTGAAAATCATCCTTCGCGACAAATCTGGTAACGAAACTTGTAAAGAACTTGATTTAATTAAGGATACAGTATGTGATTTAAAATCTTATATGGCTCCTGCAGCAAGACCTTCTTATAAAGAAGCTAATAAAATCAAAAAAATTGCAGATGAAAATGGTAAGGCAACTTATAATTTGAGTTTATATCTTGCAACTGATAAGTACGAACCATTTATTAAAGATAAGAATAATAACTCATATTATGATAATACATATGATCTGGAAAGCGAAACTAAGGATTTTTCAGGTCATGATAGACTTGTAAAACTTGCAATCGGGTATACAGGAGAAACACTTACAGAATATGCGGCCGAAGACTTTGATTATGAATACGAATATATAGAGGCTTCAAAACTTTATCAGCCTTATTGTATGTTTAATGTAGAAGTGGATGCATCAAAAGATACAATCATTCGTACAACTTTGGAAGATACTGCCGGTAATCAGAGAGTTTATGATCATATTATTCCAAAGTCAATAACTGCTGACTATGTAGATGTAACTAATAATACAGAGTTCCAGATATATAATGATGGCAAACTTTTAAAATCATCCGATTATAATGCTTATTTTGTTTTTAAGGATACAGATAATACTGTAACTACAGCTACAGTGGATTTAAATAGTAATGGTTATGTTACCTGTAATACATTTAAAGACATGACAGGAACACTGTATATTTATCCTCTTAAAAATATAGAAAATTATGTTTATACATTGGGAAGTAATCCTTATGTAATATATCAGGGTGTTCAGCCAGAAACTGTTACAACTCTTACAAGTGATATGATCCCAACCTTTACATATTCAGTTGACCCCGCAGTGCCTAATAGCGGAATAAGAACAGTTCATATTACTTACGAAGAAGGCTTTAATTTTCTGCCGAATATAAAGTATTTTATAGCTGTGATTAAAGGATCAAATGCAGCTAATTCATTATTATTTAATACTACAACATTTGATTTACCTACATCTGACGAAGCTTATCATCTTTTTGTTATGCTCAAAAATGAAATAAATGACCTTAAAATGGATTTTGATGTTCAGTATGAAGAATTGACTATAAGTGAAGATAATACACCTCCTGCAATTGATTCATCAAACACACAAAGTAACGTTAAATATAGGGAATTTGTATTTCCTGAAACACGTATTGTGTATCTACAGAAAGATTTGGATGAAAATCCAAGAACTTTTGATGCGAGTGGATTAAAGAAAGATGCAGACGGGAATATGACAATTAAGTATATTGTTTCATCCAGCAGTAATCTGCTTGAGACAGGAATTGACTGGAATGATACGAGCATTGTAAAAGAATATAAACAGAAAGCTTCTGATAATACTTTATATCTTCCTTTTGACGGTAATTATAATAAATATTGTTATGTTCATCTTGTTGATACAAATGAAAATTATACAGATTATCTATTTGAAGTTGAAAATACACATGTTGAAGGTAGCCCTGAATTTATTATTCTTAATCAAGACCGCAAAATGATTGAATTAAGATTCTCATATGCATGGCAAATGTCTTGTGCAAATATAACTACTTCTTATTATGATGAAGGAGAATGGCATTTAATAGACGAGAATGCTGATTTCTTAGAAGATATGGTAGGTAATTATACCATAACATACCGTACTCCTAGTCAGAACTCGTATGATGCTTACATTGATGATTATAATAAGTATCATAATTATAGGTTTATCTATAATTATAATGGTACTGGTAAATATTGTTATCGTTATCCTTTTGATGGTTCCACTAATAATGGTCCATCAAAATCATTTATTAAAACTTACGTTTGGGGAACTTCATACTACGGGGGTGGAAATCCTTGTTATCAAGGTGGATACTATTGGGATACCATATATTTCTATGCTCCTTATTATTTAGCCGATTCTGGCGCTCCTACTATTAAAAATTATTATGAGGGAACACTAGGAATAAATGTTTTAACCGATAAGCCTTGTTTAGTTCATACGCTTTATTGTTCTGTAGATCTGGGAGATAAACAAGCCTGGTTAAATGGCGGTATAGAGGCAAAGGTTCAGTCTAGTAATAAGACATTCACTTATGAGGAACCAGATAACATCCCTGCCGGCAAATACTACACAACAATCATCCATTTTGCCGACGGCGACTACTGCATGACTTCTGTAAAAATGAAATAATAAACACAAACGGCCTGTTCATAGCGAACAGGCCGTTTTTTTTAAGAGTAATCAGTTTTTACACCTCTTCCCGCACCACATCTTTTACAATTTCAGAAACCTGCTCAACGGTCATGTTCGCGTATATTCATAGATAAATACAAACTCCTGAATTTTTTATCTTACTTTATTTTTTCTTAAGCTGCTGCTGGAGTTCAAGGACTTTTTCGAGGGAAAGGCCCTGCGTCTGAGCAATTTGTTCTGGCGTAAGTTTTCCCATTTTTAGAAGATTAATGGCGGCTTGGATGGCTTGTTGTTGGGCGCCTTGAACAATGCCTTGTTGTAAACCTTGTTCATTGCCTTTTTTCCATGCTTCTTCTCTTTGTACTGCTATATCGGTATCGTAGTCATATTCATCTAAAAACATGTTTATTACCTCCGTACCTTTTCTAGTCAGGTAGTCTATTAGGATTCCTTCCTTAATGCATTCCCTGATGACTTCTTCAAGGCATACAATAGCATCTTCTTTTGTACTTTCTGGTTTTAGAGAAGCTTCCGTGCTCAAAACCATTTCCATAAACTTACAGTACTCCTTAAGAATATCACAGTTCTGCACAATCGGCAACTTAAAACCCTGCTTACGAATTATTGCCATAACAAGCCCTCATCTCCCTTTTTATTGTTAAAATTCGCTTCTTATGGTATAATATTACTGTCATTAGAAACAACGTGCTTTGTTTTTTCTGATTCTCCGTAACATGGAGGTTTCTTCACGCGCCGGTGCAGAACTCTTATACAGAGATTTTATTCTATTTAACAAAGGACTTAATTATGTCATTTAGTTCTATCGTTACAGCTATTGATGATGTTGTTTGGGGTGTTCCAACCATCATCCTTATCCTTGCAACTGGTTTGATTTTGACTATCAGAGCCAAGGGTATTCAGTTTTCAAAATTGGGAAGAGCTTTTAAGGGTATCTTCAAGAAGAACGAAGGTCAGGGAGAGCTTAGTGGTTTTGCTGCTCTTTGTACCGCACTTTCTGCTACTATTGGTACAGGTAACATTGTCGGTGTTGGAACCGCTATTGCTGCCGGTGGTCCTGGTGCTCTTTTCTGGATGTGGATTGCTGCCATTCTTGGTACTGCTACAAAGTTTGCAGAATGTATGCTTGCAATCAAATATCGTGAAGTAAAAGAAGACGGTCACGTTCTTGGTGGACCTTTCTATACAATCGAAAAAGGTATGGGTGCTAAGTGGAAGTGGCTTGCAGTTTTGTTTGCTATTTTTGGTGCTCTTGCCGGTCTTATGGGTATTGGTACAATGACTCAGATCAACGGTATTACTTCTGCCGTTAATATGACATTCAGCAATTCTGGTACTGCTTTCTCAATCGGTGAAAATTCTTACTCTTGGGCTACTGTAATTGGTGGTGCTGTAGTAACACTTTGTGCTGCTTTGGTAATCATTGGTGGTCTTAAGCGTATTTCTAAGGTTGCAGAAAAGGTTGTTCCTGCAATGGCTGTTGTTTATGTATTCCTTGGACTTTCTGTAATCATCATGAACGCTTCTAAGGTTCCAGCTGCATTTGCACTTATCTTTAAGTCTGCCTTTGGATGGAAGGCTATGGCTGGTGGTGCTGCCGGTTGGGTTATGAAGCAGGTTCTTGATTCTATGCGTAAGGGTATTGCCCGCGGTATCTTCTCTAACGAGGCTGGTCTTGGTTCTGCTCCTATTGCTGCAGCTCCTGTACAGACTGATGAACCTGTTGAACAGGGTCTCGTAAACATGACTGGTACTGTAATTGATACACTTATCATTTGTACAATGACTGGTCTTGCAATTGTTCTTGCTATGACTGATGCAGGCTTTATGGATCTTTACAATGCAAACGGCTGGAAGGGAATTGAACTTACTGCTAATGCACTTTCACAGGTTCTTGGTGGTGACGGTGTTTCTGTTCACTTCCTGTTGATGCTCTGTCTTGCATTCTTTGCATTTACAACAATTCTTGGTTGGGACTACTACTCAGAAAAGTGTCTTGAATATCTTACAAACGGAAAGATGGGTATTGTGATGGTTTATCGTATTCTTTATATCATTGCTATTGCAATCGGACCCTACTTTACTGTTACAACTGTATTTGACATCGCTGATATCTTCAATGGTTTGATGGCAATTCCTAACTGTATTGCCCTGATTGTTCTGAGTGGTGTTGTTGCAAAAGAGACAAAAAAATACTTTGATAAATATCCTACACTTTAAACAATCTAAAGCGTAAAAAAAGCGGGAAATCGGAGATCCGGGTTCCCGCTTTTTTTATAATTCTTCTATATTCGAATTGAGTTCATAGCTTTATTTTATATCTATCTCATTGCGAAGAATTTTTCTTACAAAAATACCGGATGGAGATAAATCGTCTTCATTCCAGTTTCCATCACCGGATTTGTCGGCGTTATATTTCAAGATTCCTGAATCTTCTCCCTTATTGTTTATAGACCAATTGACCCATGAAATATTGTTTTTCTGTAAGAATTCCATCCATTCCAAAGTTTCTTTTTCAAACACACCACCGTCGCCGGAGTCTTTAGTTGTCCCCCATTCTGTTACAAACAAAGGGATTCCTGCTTTTAATGCTTTCGAAGCTTTTCTTCTAAGCTTGTCCCCGTGCGAACCTGCATAAAAATGCAGTGTGTACATTATGTTTTTTTGTTCTGTAATTGGATTTTTTGCGGCAACATCTACGTCCTGACTCCAGTTTGGAGTTCCTACTATTATAATGTTGTCGGGATCATATTTTCTGATAGTGGCGATTACTTCTTCCGCATACGGTTTTATGTTATTGTCCCAGGTAACATTCCTTCCGTTGGGTTCGTTGCAGATTTCATAGATAATATTAGGGTATGAACCGTATTTTTCGGCGATTTCGGAAAAAAACTCAACAGCTCTGTTTTTGTACAACATCGGATCTTTGTCAGAAAGCACGTGCCAGTCAACAAGCACATACATACCATTTTTAATACATGATTCTATTGATTCAAAAACGAGGAATTTCAATGAGCCGTTATTGATAAAACCACCTTCACCAAGATAAAGTGCTGTACGGAATATTTGGCAGTTCCAATCCTCCCGAAGCCATCTTATGACATTGTTATTTGCATATTTCCCGTACCATTGCAAACCGTGCGAACTCATGCCCCGCAGCTGGACGGGATTACCGTTTTGGTCGCAAAGTGTGTTCTTTAGAATTTGAAGGTTGCCGTAACGTTCTACTACGGTTTTTCCGTTTTTATCAACTGCAAGGTGGGTATCCTTGTTTTTTGCGGTACATGATGTAAAAACTAAAAAAGCAGCCAGTACAAATACAAAGGACTTCTTCATAATATAAACTCCTCCCTCGAAGTTTATCATCTTTTTTATTTTATGCCAAGTTTCACTTTATGGCTTTACTATTTTTTACATTATTTCAATAAAAATGTATTTTTTTTATTGACTTAATGTAAAAAACAGCAGAAAATGGAAATGTAAATCTCAAAGGCTCATCATGGAAAGTACAGAACAAAAAAAAATGCCTGAAGATATTCTTGAAAAAATACTCAATTCTTATGTTCGCTATTATACTATAAAACGGGACGACGTTCTGGCTCCTTTTACGGCTCAGGCAGAATTCCATTCGCATAATGAACAGTTTGTATTGGTGAAAAAAGCAAAAATCGCGGATATTGATTCAAATGAATACGTGTATTTTCTTTTGGCCGAAACCCTTGATGTTCAACAACTTGCGGATGCTGCCCAAAAAGCATGGGAAGACGGGCTTTCAAAGGTAGAACCGTCCTTTTCACACCGCAATTCGGACGTTACACTTGTTGTTGTTGCAAATACTTTTGTTGACGGGCTTGAAAAAGCGGCAAAAAAGATACGCTATTCAAAATCCTACAGTTTCAGTTTTTGCGGCTGGAGCAATTTCAGACTTTTGTGTTATGAAGCTCAGTCAAAAAAATTTGCGTGTAATTATCACGGAAAGGATTTGATAAAAACTTTTAAAAGAAACGGATTATAATTTTATACGGATTGTTGGTTGTTTTAGCGACTTTACATAAAAAAAATATACGGAGGAAAAAATGACAGCATTACTTATTATTATTGCTGCAATTGTTTTGCTTGTAATCGGCTACGTTTTTTACGGTTCCTGGCTTGCAAAACAGTGGGGTATTGACCCTTCAAAAAAAACACCTGCCTTTACTAAAGAAGACGGCGTAGACTATTGTGCTGCAAAACCTGTAGTTTTGATGGGACATCACTTCTCATCAATCGCTGGTGCAGGTCCTATCAACGGTCCTATTCAGGCAGCTGTATTCGGCTGGGTTCCAGTATTCCTGTGGTGTGTTATCGGAGGTATATTCTTCGGTGGTCTTCAGGACTTTGGTTCTTTGTTCGCTTCAATCCGCAATGACGGAAAATCAGTAGGTGAAATCATCCAGGCTTCAATGGGAAACAAAGCAAAAAAATTGTTTATCATTTTTGCATTACTTGTATTGATTCTGGTTATTGCCTCATTT
>JAEEGJ010003579.1_pt1 | contig 58253 bp, 55 predicted proteins | sample 8958761 | NCBI WGS metagenome assembly JAEEGJ01 (sample SAMN16246546, study PRJNA631951) | gut metagenome | biome: gut microbiome; feature: rumen; material: RS-attached | host: Bos | place: Iran: Karaj | collected 2018-10 | reverse complement strand
CCTGAAAGACTACGGCATCTGCCTGCTCGGCAAGAAGTCGGGAGGCGGATCCTGCGCGGTGCTCTACAGCCCCTCAGCCGATGGCTTCGGCTATACCTACTCCACGCATCGTATTCGCCTCAACAACATAAAAGGCGAGAACATCGACGAAGGCATCGAGCCCGACTACCCGTTGGAAGTCGACGAATTCTTTGATATTCCAAAGATCGGCAAGCTGATAGAGGAATTCTACAGCCGCTGAACACAGGAGACGAATAAGCCCCAGCCGATTGGCTGGGGCTTCTTGTTACTTCTTCTGCTCGGCGGCCTTCAGGTCTTTATAGAGCGCGTATTTGGTGTTGTGCAACTTATTGATGATACCTCGCTCGTTGGTCTCGAACTCCTGCTCGGAGTAGACTTCCTCACCATTGCGGATGAAAGTGAAACTTAAGCTTCCTTTATAGATGGTGGAATCCTGCCTGATGGCCATGGCGATGAGGGTGAACTTGGGATAGGTGGCTGCCATCGCGTCGATAATGGTCTGGCGGACATAGTTCAGACTATCGGTAATGACATTGGCAGAATCGGCTGCAAGACTATCGGCATGTGCCTGGGCAGCAGACTGCTGACCTCCCTTGGAGGTGCAGGATGCAATGGCCAGAACGGCCATGAAAATCACAAAAAGTTTCTTCATTATTGCTGTTATTTAAAATTTTGCGTGCAAAATTACAATAAAAAAATGAATCTCCCACCATTTGGCGGAAGTATTTTACCCACCATACGACAAATAGACATAAATCAATGTCAAATTGTCAGCATTCATTACCTCGGCACAAAGATTGTTCTCTCTTAGACAGAAGAACATAAGAACAAAAAAGCTGCGCCAAATGGAGCGACTAAAAAATATGTACTTTTGTTCTTCTGTCAAAAAAAGGATAGCTAATAATATAGGAGGATTAAAATATGACACTCGACAAATTTACAATCAAAGCACAGGAGGCTGTTCAGGCAGCCGTGAATACGGCCCAGATGAACGGCCAGCAGGTGATAGAACCTGTACACATCCTCAAGGGTGTGATGGAGAAGGCGAAGGACATGACGAACTTCGTCTTCCAGAAACTCGGGGTGAACGCCCAGCAGATAGAAATGCTCACGGAGCAGGAGATCAAGCATCTGCCGCGCGTGCAGGGCGGGCAACCCTATCTCTCTAATGATAGTAATAATGTACTCGTGCGTGCACAGGAACTGTCGCAGAAGATGGGCGACGAGTTCGTGGCATGTGAGTCGATACTGCAGGCGCTCCTGAATGTGAGCTCTACGGCCTCGCGCATCATGAAGGATGCCGGCTGCACGGAGAAGGAGATGCTGCAGGCTGTAGAATCCCTCAGACAGGGGCAGAAGGTGCAGAGTCAATCGGCAGATGACAACTACCAGAGCCTGCAGAAATACGCCAAGAATCTGGTGGATCTCGCCCGCCAGGGTAAGCTCGACCCTGTGATCGGACGTGATGATGAGATCCGACGTCTGTTGCAGATCCTCTCACGACGCACGAAGAACAACCCGATCCTGATCGGTGAGCCTGGTACGGGTAAGACCGCTATCGTGGAAGGTCTCGCAGGGCGTATCGTCCGTGGCGATGTGCCAGAGAACCTGAAGGACAAGCAGCTCTATTCGCTCGATATGGGCGCGCTGGTAGCTGGTGCGAAGTATAAGGGTGAGTTCGAGGAGCGACTGAAGAGCGTCATCAACGAGGTGACGAAGGCCGAAGGGCGCATCATCCTCTTTATCGACGAGATTCACACACTGGTAGGTGCCGGTGGTGGTGAGGGAGCGATGGACGCTGCCAACATCCTGAAACCTGCTCTGGCACGTGGTGAATTGCGCGCCATCGGTGCTACGACCCTCAACGAGTATCAGAAGTACTTCGAGAAGGATAAAGCCCTGGAGCGCCGATTCCAGACGGTGATGGTGGATGAGCCTGATGAGCTCTCGGCCATCTCGATCCTGCGAGGACTGAAGGAGCGCTACGAGAACCACCACAAGGTTCGTATACAGGATGATGCCTGTATCGCAGCCGTACAACTCTCTGAGCGCTATATCTCCGAGCGTTTCCTGCCTGACAAGGCCATCGACCTGATGGACGAGGCAGCAGCCAAACTGAGGATGGAGCGCGACTCCGTGCCTGAGGAACTCGACGAGATTACCCGCAGATTGGCACAGCTCGAAATCGAGCGCGAGGCGATCAAACGAGAGGGTGACGAGCCTAAGATTGCCCAATTGGACAAGGATATCGCTGAGCTAAAGGAGCAGGAGACCCAGTTCCGTGCGAAGTGGGAGGGCGAGCGACAGCTGGTGAACAAGATCCAGCAGGACAAGCAGGAGATGGAGAACCTGAAGTACGAGGCTGAGCGTGCTGAGCGCGAGGGCGACTATGGCAAGGTGGCTGAAATACGATACTCGAAACTGAAGGTCCTCGAAGATGACATCAAGGCTATTCAAGCACAGTTGGCTAATGCCCAGAATGGCGACTCTCTGGTTCGGGAGGAGGTCACTGCCGATGATATCGCTGAGGTAGTGAGCCGCTGGACAGGCATCCCCGTGACACGTATGATGCAGAGCGAGCGCGAGAAGCTGCTCCATCTGGAGGAGGAGCTGCATAAGCGTGTGATCGGACAGGAAGAGGCCATCACGGCTGTATCAGATGCCGTGCGCCGTTCTCGTGCAGGCCTTCAGGATCCTAAGAGACCTATCGCCTCGTTTATCTTCCTCGGTACCACGGGTGTAGGTAAGACGGAGCTTGCCAAGACACTGGCAGACTATCTCTTCAACGACGAGACGATGATGACGCGTATCGATATGAGTGAGTATCAGGAGAAGTACAGCGTGAGCCGACTGATTGGTGCACCTCCGGGATACGTGGGCTATGACGAGGGTGGACAGTTGACGGAGGCCGTGCGTAGAAAACCTTACTCAGTGGTGCTCTTCGATGAGATAGAGAAGGCCCATCCCGATGTGTTCAACATCCTGCTGCAAGTGCTCGATGACGGACGACTGACGGATAACAAGGGACGTACCGCGAACTTCAAGAACACCATCATCATCATGACCTCGAATGCCACGAGGGAGCAGCTGAGAACCACCATGCGACCAGAGTTCCTGAACCGTATCGACGAGATTATCACCTTTACGCCACTGACCAAGGAGCAGATTGCCGACGTGGTCCGTCTGCAGATGAAGAAGGTGACGGATATGCTGGAGCCTCAGGGCATCCGCCTGGAGTGCACGCCTCAGGCTGTGAATTTCCTCGCAGAGGAGGGCTACGATCCTGAATATGGTGCAAGACCCGTGAAACGCGCCATCCAGCAGTTCGTGCTCAATGACCTCTCGAAGAAGTTACTCGCCGACGAGGTGGATCGCAACAAGCCTATCATCATTGATGAGTTTGGAGATGGGCTGGTGTTTAGGAATTAAAATGTAAAAAAGTAAAAAAGTAAAAAAGGAAAGCATCTGCTGTTAGCGGATGCTTTCTTTTTTGCCATTATGGATGTAGAGGCCTGCGCGCGAAGGACGGCTCAGGAGCCTGCGCCCTTGCAGATCATACCAGACATCGGAAACTGCTTCTGATGACTTGACCTGACGGATGGCTGTCTCCTCCTTCATAAAATCAAAGGATATGCGCCCATCGGCATCCATGAAGATGTTGGTGATGGGCTTGGAGAATGACATGGCAGGAACAGAGGTCTTCGTGAAATAATTATTAATGGAGTCACCAACCACATAGGGGAAGGCAGACTGACTGAGATAGTTGCTGTGGCCATCAGCTGTGTAATGGTTTTCCTTCCCGAATAAGGCCTCACTCTGGCGATAAGTACGATTATCTGCATATATCAGCTGCACCTCTGTAGAAGTCTGGGTATTCGGGAACATATCACCTTTATTGAAACTGAAGACTCGCGTCACCAGCAGACCGTTACCAGGCACAAAGTAGTCGAAGCCACGCTGCTGGCGATTCTCGAGAATATAGTATTCATCGGGAAACATACTGTTGCGAATCACGTAAGCCACAGGCTCATCATCCCATATCGGCATATTGGTGATGGTGGTAGGCTCAGTGAGTTCGGTAAAATCATACCAACCGCAGATCCACCGTTCTAGGGCAGAATAGTTGGGCGGTGAGAAACCATTGTTGGCATAATTACCGCCATCCATCAAATCCCACTCATCAAAGAAGGAATAGACTTCCGAATTGGATATTGGATAGAGATCGGGCAAGTTCAGGCAATGTGAAAACTCGTGGACGAAGGTGCCGAAGCCGTCAAGATCGGTACTGTTTCGCAGTTCACTGACACAAGCATAGTTGGTGAGTTCCATTCCCCCCAGCTCTCGCCACTGAAGATGATTCATATGCGGCCAGATGTTATCAGAAATTCCACCTCTGTTCTCACCAGGACCAGCAAAGACCACCATGACCACATCGACAATTTTATCGCCACTCCAGCTGTAAGGTGCGAAGTCGAGCCCAGTAGCCACACAGGCATCATAAGCCATGCCGCCACCGTTGATATCGTCGGATTTCCTCCCACCCCTATTCTTACCATAAGTGGCCACAGAATCGGGCAACATGACTGGACCTATCACATCGAAGACGGGTTCGAACTGTCCCCCACTCTGCTTCTTGAAATAGTCGGTCACGCAACCAGCTGCCCCATGATCATGGAAGCCGCTCTCGTTAAGTATGGTATCCCAATACGCCCTGATTTCAGAATCGGGGCGCGAGAATGCCTGATCAGGGAAGGCGGCAAGTATCACGGGGATACGCACACGGCCTTTGATTGTGGATGTACCACGGGTACCAGCTGGCACAGAACGGGTACCAGCCGTCAGCAGGCGACGGTCACAGGGGATACGCTCCTGAGCGCTGGCAGTGGTGACTGCCAGCGCCAACAGCATACATATAGAATAGAATCTTATCACTTCTTAGGGCACCAGGGTTTCAGGGTCTTGAAGAAGTCATTGCCCTTATCATCAACGAGGATGAATGCAGGGAAGTCTTCCACATCAATCTTCCATACTGCCTCCATGCCGAGCTCGGGATACTCTACACACTCGATGCTCTTTATGGAGCTCTGAGAGAGAACGGCAGCGACACCGCCAATCGAACCCAGATAGAAGCCACCGTACTTCTTACAAGCCTCTGTCACCACATCTGAGCGGTTGCCCTTGGCAATCATCACGAGCGATGCACCGTTAGCCTGGAACTCATCAACATAAGGATCCATACGATTGGCTGTGGTGGGGCCCATCGAACCACAAGGATAGCCCTCTGGCGTCTTGGCTGGTCCGGCATAGAGCACAGGATACTTCTTGAAGTAGTCGGGCAATCCCTCACCTGCATCCAGACGGGCCTTCAGCTTGGCGTGAGCGATATCACGAGCCACGATGATGGTACCCTTCAGGTTCACACGGGTAGATACAGGATACTTCGACAATTCTGCGCGAACGGCATCAATACCCTCGTTCAGATCGATCACGATGGTGTTCTGTCCCTCACCTGCCTTGGCATACTCAGCAGGAATCAGCTCAGAGGGATTAGAGTCCATCTTCTCGAGCCAGATACCATCGGCATTGATCTTGGCCTTGATGTTACGGTCGGCAGAGCAGCTGACACCCATACCAATCGGACAAGAGGCACCATGACGAGGCAGACGAACCACACGGATATCATGAGCGAGATACTTACCACCGAACTGGGCACCCAGACCGATCTTATGAGCCTCCTTCAGGAGCTTCTGCTCGAGATCGACATCACGGAAGGCACGACCAGTCTCATCACCAGTAGTAGGCAGACCATCGTAGTACTTGATAGAAGCCAACTTCACGGTGAGCAGGTTCTTCTCAGCTGAAGTACCACCAATCACGAATGCGATGTGATAGGGAGGACAAGCGGCTGTACCCAGACTCTTCATCTTCTCTACGAGGAAGGGGATGAGTGTACCCTCGTTCTGGATGGTAGCTTTCGTCATCGGATAGAAGTAGGTCTTATTGGCAGAGCCACCACCCTTTGCCACCATCACAAACTTATATTCTGCACCCTCGGTAGCCTCGATATCAATCTGAGCGGGGAGGTTACAACGGGTATTCACCTCGTCGTACATGTTCAGAGGGGCATTCTGAGAATAGCGCAGGTTGTCTTGGGTGAAGGTATTGAAGACACCCAGACTCAGAGCCTCCTCATCCTCGAAACCAGTCCAGATTTGCTGACCCTTCTCACCATGAATAATGGCAGTACCAGTGTCCTGGCAGAAAGGCAGGACACCACGGGCAGCCACCTCTGCATTACGCAGGAACTGCAGGGCTACATACTTATCATTCTCAGAAGCCTCAGGATCATTCAGGATCTGAGCCACCTGAAGGTTATGCTCACGACGCAGCATGAACTCCACATCATGGAAAGCCTGCTGGGCCAAAAGGGTCAGGGCCTCCTTGGAGACCTTCACGATTGTCTTGCCTTCAAACTCTGACGTTGTCACGCCTTCCTTACTCAACAGACGATACTCTGTCTTGTCCTCGCCCACCTGAAACATCGGGGCATACTTAAATTCAACTGTCTTAGCCATAATATTTAATGTTTAACATACAAATTATTACATTCTTTCATTTTTACATTTTTACATTTTTACATTTTCCTAGTATCCAAACACTTCTTCCGTAGTCAGTCGCTTGATGGGACCGATCTTCCCCAGTGCCTCCATATCGAGATTCTTCTCATCACCAAGGATGATGTAGCGATAGGCCTTGTTGGCCATCGTCTGCTTCTCAAAGTCTACAATATCCTGCAGGCGTAGTTTATCCAGATGCTGGTAGATCAACTCGTTGTAGCTGATGTCAAGCCCCATCCTCTCAGAGTAGAGATAGGCGTTGAAGATACCCATCTTCGTAATACGGGAACTGACCAGACGCTTGGCAACAGCCTCCTTGGCTATCTGGAAGGCCGTCTCACTGACAGGCATGTCATTGAGGATCTCATTGAAATGGGTGATGCAGTCTGCCATCTTGTCGTTCTGAGTGATGATATGTGTCATCACAGACTCTTTGCGATCCTTCCATGAAGGACGGTTGTAATAGGCATAGGCGTTATAGGCAAGACCACGGGCCTCACGCATCTCCTGGAACACCACGCCATTCATACCACCACCGAAATACTCATTGAACACCTCCTGGATAGCAGCCTCCTCAGGTTTCCAAGAGCGCCCTTCATTATGGTACATACGCATATAAATGTTCTTGGCATCATAAGGAGCTATCAGCACCTCATTCTCGGTAGCCGGGATTTCGAGGTAGGGCTTGTTCACTGGAACAGCAGCCAACTGCTTGGCAGAGACATGCTCCTGATCGATCAGTGCTGCAATCTCCTTCTCTCCCATCGGACCATAATAGATCACCCTATGCTCATAATTGGCCAGACCTTTCAGCAGACTGGTGAACAACTGGGGATCAGCCTCCTTCAGTGCCTGCTCGCTCATCATGTCGCGAAGCGCATTACGCTCACCTGCGACGGCATAGCTATACAGGTAGGAATAATAATTGCCTTGACTCTTCTTCGCATCATCACGACTCTTCAGGATCAACTCAACCATCTGGTCGTATGCTCCCTTGTCTGCCTTGGCATGCTGCAGCAGATCCTCCAACAGGGCAAGGGCCTGGGGCATGTTCTCCTGCAGTCCGGAAAGACTGACGATGATATTCTCCGAGCTGACATTCACATTCCAGTCGCAAGCCAGCTCATAGAACTTCTGACGGAAGTCAGCAGCCGTCATCTTGTCTGTGCCCAGATATTTAAGATAGTCGGCAGCAACCTCATAACGGTTGTCGGCACTCTGTCCGAAGTCATAGAAGAACACGAGGTTAAACAAGCCATTGGTCTCGTTCTTCAAATAATAGAGCGGCAGTTTCTTCTTGGTATTCAAGATGGTGATATCCTTTTTCAAGTCTACGAAATGAGGCAGAATAGGCTCCACCTTTGCATCCTGGATAGCCTGCACAAAGGCACTCTTCTGATCACGATTGGCCTGAATAGGGGTGATGGCTGGTTTGTCGATCTTCTTCTGCAGACTATCGATGCCCTGCTTCTTGAAGATGGTGACATAGCCTTCGGTAAAGAACTGGTTGGCAAAGTCTACCAGCTCCTGCTTGGTGATCTTCGAGATACGGTCGATGCTCTCCACCTCCTGCTTCCAGTCTATCTCATCAATAAAGGCATCAACAAACATATCGGCACGACCATAATTACTCTCCAACAGGGAGTAATGTGAGCGCTTCAAGTTATTGACGATACTTGGCAACAGGTTATCAGGGAAGTCGCCCCTCTTCAGCTTGTCAATCTCAGCCAGCATGAGGCTCCTCACCTCCTCAAGGGTCTGTCCTTGTTTGGGTGTACCCATCAGCAGGAAACCACCATGATCGCGTAACAACTCGCAACCACCGGCAGCCCGCTGTACCTTCATCGTCTGGTTCAGATCGAGATCGAAAAGGCCTGCACGTCCATTACTCAACACGCGCTGCATCAGCTGCAGGGTATCAGCCTGTAAGGAATTGGCTTGCTTGGCACGCCAACCTACCCAGACCTGCTCTGCCTCTTGTCCGATAACCGTCGTATCCTTGGGGGCTGTCAATGGAGGTAATGGGGCAAAGGTAGGCTGAGCGACATCAGCACCGGGTTCCCAACTGCTGAAGTACTTCTCGATGATGGCGATGGTCTTGTCAGGATCCAGGTCGCCTGCCATACAGATGGCCACATTATTAGGACGATACCACTTATTGAAATAGTTCTTGATGTTCGTAATCGAGGGGTTCTTCAGGTGCTCCTGGGTACCGATAGTCGTCTGGAGACCATAAGGATGATTCGGCCAAAGCATCTTATAGGCTGTGGCATAGAGCTTACGCCCATCACTCGACAGACCAATGTTATACTCCTCATACACAGCCTCGAGCTCCGTATGGAATCCACGGATAACCATATTCTGGAAACGGTCACTCTGGATCTTCGCCCAGTTCTCAATCTCATTGCTGGGGATATCCTCCGTATAGCAGGTCACATCGTTCGAGGTATAGGCATTCGTACCCTCGGCACCAATGGCAGCCATCAGTTTGTCGTACTCATTGGGGATGAAGTACTTGGCAGCGAGCTGACTCACAGAGTCAATCTCATGATAAGCCTGCCTGCGTGCCTCTGGGTCTGTGAGTCTGCGATAGGCCTCATAACGCAGCTCAATCTCTGCCAGAAGTGGAGCCTCGGCCTCAGCATTGTTGGTACCAAACTGTTTGGTGCCCTTAAACATCAGGTGCTCCAAATAATGAGCCAGTCCTGTTGTCTCTGCGGGGTCATTCTTCGAACCTGTACGTACAGCGATATACGTCTGAATCCTCGGTTTCTCGTTATTCACCGAGAGATACACCTTCAACCCATTGTCCAAGGTATATATCCGCGTCTGCATCATATCCCCCGGCACCGTGACATACTCACGCGCCACTAAAGGTAAAAAGATAAAAAGGTAAAAAAGTAAAAAACAAATCTTCTTCATTTTTTCTCGAAAACTAGTTCTCATAATCAATCTCATGATCGAGCTTCTCTACAAAGTCATCAAAGACCTCGCGCTCCACATCACCCATGGAGAATTCCTTCTCTGCATCCTTGCGGATCTCAGCAATCCAGGCACGACGAGCCTTCACATAGTCCTCATGGATTCGCTCACAGGCTGCCGCATCAAGACCATCAAGCTTATAGTAGTCGAGAATCATCTGATAACTCCACGCCCAACGGTAGTCGGAGTAGTTATTGTTGATCTCTGAGAAACGGTCGAGCACCTGTTGGATATTGTCGATCGCACCACTCTTGATATCATTGATCAGTCGCTTCTCCTCACTCTCAGGCAGTAACAGACCACTCAGATCCACCCATTTACCCTTACCGACAGCACTGACGGGTTTGCCGATATAGCCTTCTTTCTGGGCACGCTTCAGCACAGCACCCATATAGATGCGCAGGGCGATGTCGTAGTACTTCAAACCCTTTTTCAACGAACTGCAGGCAATGACATATTCATGGAAGTTATAGTTCGACACATTGTCACCAGAGGCATGACGCAGGTCCTTCAGGATCTGGATACCCTGGATAATCTCTCCCACCGTGAATGGCGACAACCAGTCGAAGTTGATGATACTCTTCTTCGACTGACGGGAGCGCTTGTCACGCTTCGGCCATTTCTTGATGTCACGATAGAGACCAACAGTTGTAATATTACGACCTGGCACAAGCACCATCTCGTCGCCATAGGCAATCAGATAGGAGAAAGGCAGGTTACGGGTATCAGGATGGTGCATCAGTTTACCGAAGCAGACACTGAAGGCACCAATCGTGGCAGGCATCAGGATATAGGCGCCTGAGGCTGTCTTTGTTCCTCGCTCCAGCGTACCCCAGTGCATGGGTCCCATCTTGTAGGCGTGGTTCGAGAAGTTGGTGTTAGAACCTGCATTATAGAAAGAGAACTCACCACCAATCAGCAGTGAACTCTTATGATGCGAGGCCGAGAAGGGGCCGCAGAACGCAGCACAGGCCTCTCCATTGGCCATAAATGAGTTGGCAAAGAACAGACTGGCCTCTGCCGTGAATCCATTGGTAATCTGACAGGCCTCACCCACAAAACAGTCCTGCATCTTCACGGAGTTGTTGATCGAGCAACCGTCACAGATAATCGAGTTCTCACAGATAACACCTGTTCCAATGAATACAGGAGCATCCATCGAACTCATCACCGTACACTCTGACAGACGGGCAGCACCACTGATCTCACAGTCACCCTTGATAATCGTGTTGGTGATATCCTTCGCATTGATGATCTTCACGTTATTGCCGATATAGCCACGATCAGGTCGCGACACACGAAGTTCGTCCTCTATCATCTGCTGCATGGTGTGCTTCAATTGCTTATCGCTATTGTATTTCACCATCAGAGATGCCAACTGACTGTTCAACTCTCTGAAAATGGTCACATTACCATCTCCCATCTCATTGAGAACGGAGATCACCGAACCTTCACCGTAGGTAGCGTCATCGGTAGTCTCCAGTGTACAAATGTTCGAGATGTAACAGTCGTTACCGATGGTATAGTTATTGATGTAGTTACCCACTTTCTCAATCAGGCAGTCATTGCCCACAGTGACATTCCTCAATGTAGCGTCATTGATACCAGAATGCTTGAAGAAACCTTTGGACACCTCCACCATCTTATGGAAGGCACCCAGTCGGATATCACCATAGAAGATAACGCGGTGGAAGTTATAAGGCTTAAAATCATCCGCCACCATCACCCTCTGCCAGTCCTCTGCCCAGCAGACATTGTTCTCCAAGACCTCAATCTCAGTCTGTGTTAAGTTTCTGTACTCACTCATATTATTTCATTTATTATTTTTCATTCCACATTCCTCATTCCACCTTCCACATTCCACACTCCACACTCCTCACTCCTCGATCTCATAGAGGAAGTCATTATACGGATATTTCTGAACATGCAACTCACGAACACGCCTATACAAAACGTCACGCAATTGGTCAATATTTTCTTTCTGTTTCGCAGAAATGAACATACACTCCAGATAGTGTTGATTTTCACTACTCTTCGCCATCCAGGTCTTCTTCAAATCCTCAAGCGTGTAGTTCTCCTTCTGAATAGGGGTCAGGTCGTCTTCCTCTTTCTCAACCCATGTATAAGCATCAATCTTATTGAAGACGAGCATAGCAGGCTTATCGGCACACCCCAGTTCTTTCAAGGTCTCCTCCACCACACGGATCTGTTCCTCAAAGTCTGGATGCGAGATATCTACCACATGCACGAGCAGATCAGCCTCACGCACCTCGTCGAGGGTACTCTTGAAACTCTCCACAAGATCTGAAGGCAACTTACGGATGAATCCAACGGTATCAGCCAACAGGAAAGGCAGATTGTCGATGGTCATCTTTCTCACCGTCGTATCGAGGGTGGCGAAGAGTTTGTTCTCAGCGAACACCTCACTCTTGGAAAGCAGGTTCATCATCGTTGATTTCCCCACATTGGTATAACCCACAAGGGCCACACGGATCAATCGGCCACGATTCTTACGCTGTGTGGTTTTCTGCTTATCAATCTCTGCCAGACGCTGTTTCAACAAGGTGATACGCTGGAGGATGATTCTTCGGTCCATCTCCAACTGGGTCTCACCAGGTCCGCGAAGTCCTACCGAACCTTTTCCACCTCCGGAACCTGATCCACCACCTTGTCGCTCCAGGTGAGTCCACAGCCTCTGCAGCCTGGGTAACATATAGCGATGCTGTGCCAACTCTACCTGAGCCTTAGCCTCAGCAGTCTGGGCACGCATGGCAAAGATATCCAATATCAAGGATGTACGGTCGAGAATCTTCACCTGCAGCTCCTTCTCGATGTTCCGAATCTGCTTCGCACTCAACTCATCATCGAATATCACCATACCCACAGGTTGAGGACTATTCTCATTCCTCATTCCACATTCCTCATTCCTCGAGTCTGACCACTCATCATACTCATCTTGACACTGCTTAATATACGCTTTGATCTCCTGCAGTTTTCCACTGCCCACATACGTTGTCTGACTCGGGCCACCCACTTTCTGGGTAAACCGTTTCACAGTGACAGCTCCGGCTGTATCTGCCAAGAACTCCAGTTCGTCAAGATATTCTTTGGTCTTGGCCTCATCCTGCTCCTTGGTAATCAGACCCACCAGTACCGCAGTCTCAGCCTTTGCCTCTGATATTACAAATTCCTTCATATTGGCTACAAAGTTAATGATTTCTACCCGCGTCTGAAAAAAATCCGTGTTAATCCGTGTTAATCCGTGCCTAAAAACAAATTTTCCTTGTATTTTTGCACCAAATTATTTAAAAACCAAAAACAAAACATTATGAGAGTAATTATTCAGAGTGACTATCAGAAAATGTCACAGTGGGCAGCAAACCACGTCATTGAGCGAATCAACAAATTCAACCCGACCCCCGACCATAAGTTCGTGCTTGGTCTGCCGACAGGTTCATCTCCTGTAGGTATGTACAACTACCTCGTAGAGGCCAATCGCGCTGGCAAGGTGTCTTTCCAGAATGTCATCACCTTCAACATGGACGAGTATGTAGGTCTGCCTGAGACGCATCCTGAGAGCTATCATGCATTCATGGCACGTAACCTCTTCGATCATATCGACTGTCCGAAGGAGAACATCCACATCCTCAACGGTAATGCCCCTGACCTCGCAGCAGAGTGCAAGCACTATGAGGAGATGATCCAGGAGGCAGGTGGCATCGATCTGTTCATCGGAGGTATTGGTCCCGATGGTCATATCGCCTTCAATGAGCCAGGTTCATCACTCAGCTCAAGAACTCGTATGAAAACCCTCACCACAGATACACGTATTGCCAACTCCCGTTTCTTCGGTGGCAACCCCGAGAATGTACCTGCACATGCCCTGACGGTCGGTGTAGGCACAGTGATGGACGCCCGTGAGGTGATGATCCTCGTCAATGGCCACGCCAAGGCTCGTGCCCTGCAGGCAGCCATTGAGGGAAGTGTCAACCACATGTGGACCATCTCTGCCCTCCAGATGCACGAGCATGGTATCATTGTCAGCGACGAAGAAGCTGCTGATGAACTGAAGGTTTCTACCTATAAGTATTTCAAGGATATCGAAAGCGAGAATCTGTTATAATGAGAAAGTTTATCTTAGCAATATTGATGACGTCATCAGCCTTTGCATGGGCTGATGACGTTTGCGTTTCATCACCTTCCGACAAACTGAAGGTGAATGTAAGTGATGCCGGTGGCCGATTGTATTACTCGGTAACATTCGACGGTCAGGAGGTGTTACAACCTTCTGCCCTGGGTCTCAAGACCTCTGTGGGTGATTTCACCAAGGATCTATCCATTCTTGATTCTCAAAGTTCGACTGTGAGTGAAACATACCAAATGCGTGGCACGAAGGCTGCTTCAGCTGCTTACAAGGCCAACACTCTGACACTGAATCTCCAGAACAAGGATGGACGTACCTTCAGCATCCTCTTCCAGGTGTCCGACCATGATATCGCCTTCCGCTATCAGATCCCCCGCCAGAAGATTAATAAGATAGAGTACAAGCGTGCACGTATACTCTCCGAACTCAGCAGCTTCAACTTCCCAGAAGCCACCACCACCTTCATCTCGCCGCAGATAGGTCCTGAAACAGGCTGGGAACAGACCAAGCCCTCTTACGAAGAAGGCTACTCTGCTGATGCTCCTATGGCTGTAGAGTCACAGTATGGTCATGGTTACATCTTCCCTGCCCTCTTCCACCTCCTTCATGCGTGGGTACTCGTTTCCGAGACAGGTGTGGGCTCCAACTACTGTGGGTCTCATCTCTCCGACTATCAGGCAGGCATAGGCTACACCGTTGCTTATCCCGATAAAGGCGAGAACAATGGTTTTGGTGCCGACTTTGCAGGCATTCCCTTGCCAGGAGAAACCCCTTGGCGCACCATCACAGTGGGCAACAGCCTGAAACCCATTGTAGAGACCACCGTCAGCTACGATGTGGTGAAACCGCTCTATGAGCCCTCCTGCGACTACCAACCTGGCCGTTACACCTGGAGCTGGCTTATCTGGCAGGACAATTCCATCAATTATGATGATCAGGTCAAGTTCATCGATCTCGCCTCAGCCATGGGCTTAGAGTATTGTCTCGTGGATAACTTCTGGGACACACAGATTGGTCGTGACCGCATCGCAGAACTCTCCAAGTATGCCCAGTCCAAGGGTGTTCACCTCATGCTCTGGTATAACTCCAACGGTTTCTGGAATGATGCCCCACAGGGCCCGCGTAACTGCATGAACACAGCCATTGCCCGCGAACGTGAGATGAAGTGGATGCAGAGCATCGGCATCAAAGGTATCAAGGTCGACTTCTTCGGAGGAGACAAACAGGAGACGATGCAGCTCTACGAGGACATCCTCTCCGATGCCAACCGCTATGGCCTGCAAGTCATCTTCCATGGTTGTACCATCCCTCGCGGTTGGGAACGTATGTATCCCAACTACGTAGCCTCAGAGGCAGTCCTGGCCTCAGAGAACGTATTCTTCAACGAGGGCGCAGCCATCAAGGAGCCCTTTGACCTCACCCTCCATCCCTTCTGCCGCAATACCACGGCTGCGATGGACTGGGGAGGCATCATCATGAACAAGTTCCTCTCGAAGGACAACAAGAGCCGTCATCCCCGTCATACGACCGATATCTTCGAGATGGCAGCAGGTATCATCATGCAGACCTCTGTACAGTGTGTGGCCATGCAACCCAATAACCTCGACGAACTGCCTCAGTTCGAACTCGACTTCCTGCGCAGCATCCCCACCACTTGGGAAGAGACACGCTTCATGGATGGCTATCCTGGCAAATACGTGATCCTCGCCCGCAAAGCCACCAATGGACAATGGTACATCGCAGGTCTCAATGCACTCAAAGAACCCTTGACCCTCACTCTCAACCTGAAGGATTACCCTGGGCTCTCACAACTCTACATTGACAACAAGAAATGCGAACCCACCCTCAATCCCCTCAAATTGGACAAAAAGGGCTGCATCAAACTAACCCTCCAGCCCAACGGTGGTTTGATCCTCAAATAAATAAAGAATCCCAGCAGTTTTTGCTGGGATTCTTTATTTCTTATCAAGTTGCTCGTAAACAGAATTGTTCGAGATATATTCAGGAACAATCTCCTTCATTTTCTTGACCGTTGCCATGTCATCAAAACGTTTGGAGATGGCAATCAACTCATCAATTTCCTTGCTCACCTTCTGATAATCATATTCGCGGACCTCTGCGATACGGATCTTCTCATGGAAGGTCGGCTTGGTGCCCTCCAGTTCATTGAGCACCTCCTCATAAAGCTTCTCACCCGGACGCAGACCAGTGAACTTCACTTCCACATTCTTGGCACCCGACAGCTTGATCATCCTCTTCGCCAGATCGGCAATCTTCACGGGCTGCCCCATGTCGAAGACGAAAATCTCACCGCCATTACCCTTCGTACCAGCCTCTAACACGAGTTTACAAGCCTCAGGGATCAGCATAAAGAAACGAACGATATTTTCATCGGTCACAGTCACAGGACCACCCTTCTTGATCTGTTCACGGAACAAGGGGATGACACTGCCATTCGAGCCCAGTACATTTCCAAAACGCGTGGTCACGAACTGAGTACGGGCAGAAGGGCCACCCATCTGCGAGGCGGTGATAAAACTCATCTTATTGCCAAGAGTCTGCAAGAACGAGCTGAGTTTCTTCTCCTTGACCGCCTGGTCGAGACTCTGCACGTAGATCTCGCAGATACGCTTCGAACAGCCCATCACATTCGTCGGGTTCACAGCTTTGTCTGTCGAAACCATCACAAACTTCTTCACCCCGTATTTCACGCTCAGGTCAGCAATCACTTTCGTACCATAGATATTGTTCAGCACAGCCTCCGAGGGGTTGTCCTCCATCATAGGCACATGCTTATACGCAGCTGCATGGAAGACATAGTCAGGACGGAAACGCTTGAAGATACTCTCCATGTGCGCCTCGTTGCAGATACTCGTTACCACTGTCTCGGCAGGGAGTCCAGGATATTGGTTCTCCATCATCAGACGGATATCATGCTCTGGGGTCTCTGCCTGGTCGATGAGCATCATCGCAGCTGGTTTGAACTGAGCCACCTGACGAACCATCTCAGAGCCGATAGAACCTGCCGAACCAGTGATCAGCACGCGCTGACCTGAGAGCAGTTCCTCTACCGACTTCAGGTCTACGCGAATCTCATCACGAGGCAGCAGATCCTCCACACTCACCTCCTGCAACTGGACCTGACTGGCAAAAACAGAGTCACTCTGGTCTTGGTTTTCATCCAGTTCCTTGGCATTCTGAGCCATATAGATCTTAGCACCAGCCCCGAGAATAACATCCTGCAGATCTTGATTCTGACGGAACTCCTTCGTTCGATAAGGTGCCACAAGAACACCCTCGATATCATTGTTCTTGATAATCTCAGCCAGATCATCAAAGACGGAGTAGACACGCTCACCCATAATCTGCTGGTGCTTCGTGTTCTTATGATGCGTAATGAATCCTTTAACTACGTAGCGTCTGGGGCGCTGGCTCTGGATATTCTTTGCCAATCCCACACCACCCGACATGGCACCATAGATGAGCACACGGACAGCACGCGAATTCGAGAAAGCCACGTCATAGAGTGTCTTCACAAAGATGCGCAGTCCCCACATAAAGAGGGTAGCGATCAGGTAGATGAGGAAAATACTCGTCGTATTGAAATGCACGAACAAGTGACCAGGCAACTCTGACATACCGATCTGTGCCACCAGCACCAGGCACAGACTCACAGCATTACCATAGACCACGCGCATCAGATCGACAAAGCTTGCATAGCGCATGAAACCTGAGTACGTATGGAACAGTCTGAAGCCCACCATACTCAAGAGCACAAAGCAGATGAGTGTGTTGAGCACCCTCAAGGTATTTTCAAACAACATGACGGCACTATTGAAAATCCAATAGGTCAGCATTCCACTGCAGACGATAATGGCGCAGTCAATCAGCAGAATGCACCAATACGGCAATGAATTCTTTGTAAAATACCAATTTAATATCTTGTCAAACGGATTCTTCATTTCCAAATCATCTCCAAAACCGCTGCAAATTTAAGGAATAAAATCCAATATACCAAATATACTGAACATTTTTTGGAATAAACCTATTAAATACTGACTATGCATCGGCAAAGGTCTTGCCGTCAGCCAAGGTTATCTGCAGTTTTGTGTACTCACTGTGGAAATCGTTTCTCAACCGATCCAGGTACCTCCGACTCTCCCATTTACACATAGGCAGATCATGCAACAGATAGTTGCCGCAAGTCTCCGGTGTTGTTGCAGGAACCTCACTTTGCGTCAGGATCCACTCCAGACAAGTGATGGTCAATTGGCGCATATCCTCTACGGTATACGCTCCCGTCATAATAATGTACATGCCCGTGAGACAACCCATTGGCCCGACATACACCACATCATTCTTCACCTCAGAATTCCTGAACCAAGTCGCCATCAGATGCTCCAGGCTATGCATGGCAGCAGGAGCCACGGCAGGCTCTTGGTTGGGCTCAGTAATCCTCAGATCAAAGGTCGTAAAACCCTGGTCCACCCTCGACACATAGATGCCGGGCTTCAGATGCGTATGATCAATTGTAAAACTCTGTATAACTTCCATTTTTCCTCAATACTTTTACGTTTGAGCTGCAAAATTACGAATAAACAAGCAAACATGCAATTTTTTCGCTAAAAATTTGGTGGATTTCAGATTTTCTCTTATCTTTGCCGACGATATTTCATTTTAAATCTAAAATTATGAAACATTTTCAACTTGCCTGTATGGGCGCAATTTTGACCCTCAGTGGATGTACTGAGGAAGTAATTAACACAGTAAACGAGGCATCAGGACCAGTCCAGACGTTCTCATTACTCAAGTTCAACACGCGTGGGGAAGGCGATATCACCACCCCGGGATATCTGTATCTATTTAAAGACAACAGTTGCGTGAGTCGACTGGACATGAGGGCTGACGGTCAGGTACCAGCCATGCCACTCTCCCCAGGTAGTTATGCCATCTATGCCATTGGCGGTGAAGACCTCGACCACTATGCCCTCCCCGCCTCCGACGAAGCTGAAACCACCAGTGTAATAGGTCTGAAGGCTGGGGCATCCATGGGTGATCTCTTAATGGGAGGCACCACCATCGAACTCGAGGAGGGTGAGACGGAAGAAGCTGCTTTAGAGCTTGAGCGCAAGGTATTCCGCCTCGAACAGGTTGTCGTGAGAAACGTACCCGATGAAGTCACTAAAGTCGAGTTAGCCATCTCCCCTGTCAGCGACAACATCCTGCTCAACGGAACGTATGCCGACAAGACAAGCACATTGGTGGTGTCGCTGAACAAAGGTGACGGAGGCACCTGGTCAGCCACGCCCCAGCGCTATGCCCTCCCCTCATCCGTTGCCCCCACTATCGCCCTCAGTTTCACCACAGCCACTGGTGTAGAGGTCTACCGGAAAACGGTGGATGATGCCATTGCAGCAAACACGAAACTGAATATAGAGGGTACCTATGCTGAGACACAGCCCAGCTCCTTCTCAGCCACCATCACAGCACAGACTTGGCCTGCCTCAGCACGCGAGATCAGTTTCGATTTTGATGAGACCGACAATGGTGCTTTGAGTGCTGCACCAGTCGCAGGACAGATGCATGACGGGTATTATGTGATTTCCGTGAATGAAACCAACAAGACAGCCGTCGTACTGGCCAAGACACACATCAGTTACACAGCCCCAGGTGAAAAAGCTGCTGATGCCCCTGAAGCCGACTGGATAGCCTCCTTCGTAACACCCATGGCCTCACTTGAGAAACCCTTTGCAGCTATTGGCGACTGGCGGCTCCCTACTTTTGCTGAGTGCAGCTATTTCACGGCCGATGCCACTCAGGTCAGAGTTAGGAATGGCGCCTCTAGTGCCTACCTCTTCATGAACGAAGATGGTCTCTGCTGGGGACAGACCGTTTTCAAGGACGAGGGCAATGAGTTCAAGTCAGGCGGTGGTTACAATTCCACCACCTACCTCCGCCCCGTCATCGAAGTATCCTATTGATTCCTAACCCTAAAAAAACAAAATAAAAACACTTTTATTCTTGTTTCCCCAATTAATTGACTATTTTTGCAGCAAAAACGAATAAGACAATGAAGAATATCGTAATAGCTGCAGGCTATGCCACGCGCTTGGGAGAGTTGACACGTAACTTTCCCAAGCCCCTTTTGAAGATTGGCCAGAGCACCATCTTAGGTCGTATGCTCGATGACATCGATCAGATTCCCGACATCGACGAGCACATCATCATCACCAACCACAAGTTCGCCCCCATCTTCCAAAACTTCCTCCTGGGGTCAGGCCCCAAAACTAACCCGCAAGGGTCAGGCCCCAAAACTAACCCGCAAGGGTCAGGCCCCAAAATTAAGTCGGAAGGGCCAGGTCCCGACTTGACCTCGGGGCCTGGCCCCAGAGTAAAAAAACCGGTGACGATTGTGGATGATGGGACGGAGACGAATGAAACCCGACTCGGGGCCGTGTGTGATTTGCTGTTTGCGATGGATAAGTTGAAGATTGATGATGACATGCTGGTAGTTGCAGCGGATAACCTGCTGTTTTTCAGTTTCCAGGAGTTTGTCGATTTCGCTCACGAGAAAGGTACTTCCTGCATCATGTGCCACGAGGAGCCCTCGATTGAGAAGCTCCAGCGCACAGGAGTAGTCGAGCTTGATGCCAACAACAAGGTGCTTGGCATGGAGGAGAAGCCTCAGATGCCAAAGAGCCACTGGGCAGTACCACCTTTCTATATATACTTAAGGCACGACCTCGACCTTGTGCGCCATGCTATAGAGAATGGCTGTGGTAAAGATGCCCCAGGCAATCTGGCCCACTACATGGTAGAGCACACCACAATGCATGCCTGGCCCATGAGTGCCGGTCGTTTTGACATCGGAAGTTTGGATACATATTATGAAGCCGTAGAAAAATATGGAAAATAATTATCAATATCACATTTTCTCCCCTTACCGGGTATGCCCTTTGGGCGCTCATGTAGACCATCAGCATGGTCTGGTTACAGGTTTTGCCATCGATAAAGGCGTCGATCTCTGGTTTGACATACGCACAGACGGTCATGTCCATCTCGAGTCAAAGACATTCGAGGGCGTAGTTGATTTCGATATCGAAGCACCGACACAGGTGAAAGAAAGGCACTGGGGCGACTACGCCAGAGGAGCCAAGTATGCGCTGAAGAAGCGTTTTGAACTTCAGCATGGTATCACGGGCGTGATTCAGGGCTCTCTGCCAGTAGGCGGCCTCAGTTCCTCTGCAGCAGTACTCATCGCCTATGTCATGGCTTTTGCCAAGGCCAACGACATCACCCTCCAGCTTTTCGAGGTCGTCAAGATTGCCTCAGAGGCAGAGCGCGAGTATATCGGATTGAACAACGGTCTGCTCGATCAGGCATGTATCGCTTTGGGCAAGAAGGACGGTCTGCTCTTCCTTGATTGCGACTCTAACGACTGGCGCATCATCAAACGTCATCCCGACATGCCAGATTTCGAGATTGGCATATTCTTCAGCGGGTTGACCCGTTCGTTGGTAAACTCAGACTACAATCTGAGGGTGTACGAGTGTAAGACAGCAGCCTGGAATATGCTAGCCTATACCGATCAGCCGCTGAAGACATTCGACAAGACCTTCCTGCGGGATATTCCTAAGACGACATTCGAGAAGACACGCATTGCCATGCCTGCAAGGTTTGCCCGTCGAGCTGAGCATTTCTATTCAGAGTACAGACGAGTGCGCCAGGGCGTAACAGCCTGGGAAACAGGCAATCTGAAACTTTTCGGCAAACTCTCGTTTGATTCTTGCGAGAGTTCGATTCACAATTACGAGTGCGGCTCCCCTGAACTCATTGCCATCTACGAGATCATGCGCTCGCTTCCTGGAGTCTACGGTGGTCGCTTCTCAGGAGCAGGTTTCAAAGGCGCCTGCATTTCTCTGGTCGATCCAGCCCGTAAAGCCGATATCGAGCGAGAACTCACCCAACGCTATCTCGAGCAATTCCCCGAATACGAGAAAACATTCCAAGTATTTTGGGTACATCCCGACAATGGCGCCCGTTTTATTTAGACATCACAACAAATTGATATGCAAAAGATAGATTTAAACCACAAGACAATTCTGGTAACAGGCAGTGCCGGTTTTATCGGTTCAAACCTGGTAAAGCGTCTTTTAAAAGATCTACAAGGCGCAACCATCATTGGCATCGACAATATGAACGATTATTACGATGTCACCTTAAAAGAATACCGCTTACACGAAATCTCCCTCCTGGGGTCAGGCCCCAAAACTAACCCGCAAGGGTCAGGCCCCGAAACTAAGTCGGAAGGGACAGGTCCCGACTTCACTTCGGGGCCTGACCCCAGGAACAAGTGGAATTTTGTCAAAGGCGACATTTCCTCGAAAGAGACCATCGAAAGACTCTTTGAAGACTATCGCTTCGATGTCGTGGTCAACCTTGCCGCTCAGGCTGGTGTCCGTTATTCGATTACCAATCCCGATGCTTATATCCAGTCAAACCTCATAGGCTTCTACAATATCCTCGAAGCATGCAGGAATTATCCCGTTGAACATTTGGTCTACGCCTCTTCATCCTCCGTTTATGGCGGCAACAAGAAAGTTCCCTTCAGCACCGACGACCGTGTAGACAATCCCGTTTCCCTCTATGCAGCCACGAAGAAGAGCAACGAACTCATGGCTCACTGCTACTCCAAGCTCTACGACATCCCCACCACTGGTCTCCGCTTCTTCACCGTCTACGGACCAGCAGGCAGACCCGATATGGCTTACTTTGGTTTCACCAACAAATTGTTGAAGGACGAGACCATCCAGATCTTCAACTATGGCAACTGCCGCCGCGATTTCACCTATGTCGATGACATCGTAGAGGGTATTGTGCGCGTGATGCAGGGAGCCCCAGAGCGCAAAAAGGGTGAAGATGGTCTTCCTGTCCCGCCTTACGCTATATATAATATAGGTGGAGGTCAGCCTGAAAGCCTGTTGGATTTCGTCCAGATTCTCCAGGAAGAATTAGTACGCGCAGGAGTCCTGCCCCAAGACTTCGACTTCGAGGCCCACAAGCAATTAGTGCCCATGCAGCCCGGAGATGTCCCGACCACTTATGCAGATGCAGCAGCCCTGGAGCGCGATTATGGTTTCACTCCCAAGATTACGCTCCGTGAAGGTCTCCGCCATTTTGCCGAGTGGTACGCCCAGTTCTACCGCCAGCTTTCCTCTGGGGTCAGGCCCCAAAACTAAGCGCTGGGGTCAGGCCCCGGAATTAAGTATCAAAAAGATACTTTAAATCGGGGCCTGACCCCAGAGTAAAAAAAATCCCAATAAAATTTGGAAGTATCAAAAAAACTTCTTAACTTTGCAGCCGAAGAAATACTTAAATTTAGCTAAGAAATGACACGACAACCCAGACTTTCAAGTCAAAGCGGCATCTACCATGTGATGCTCAGAGGCGTAAATCGTCAACAGATCTTTGAAGACGAAGACGACTACCGCAAGTTTATCTTCATCCTCCACGACATGACCTCCCCAAAAGACGAGTTACAGCGTCCTTTGCCTCCTCGTTGCGCATTGTATTCCTATTGTCTCATGCCCAACCATGTCCACCTGCTCATCCAAGAGAAAGAAGAAAAACTCTCGAAGACCGTCAAGCAAATCGCCTCACGCTATGCGATGTACTACAACAACAAGTATGAACACTTCGGACATCTCTTCCAAGACAGATTCAAGAGTGAGCCAGTAGATGACTATCCGTACTTCCTGACGCTTATCCGATATATCCATCAGAACCCCGTTGCAGGCAAACTATGTAAAAATGTCGAGGACTACGATTGGAGCAGTTGGGCAGAATACACCAACGCCCCTAAACGAGTGCCCGCCATATGCTCTGTCCGCAACGTTCTAAGCAAGATTACGCTCGACGAGTTGAAAGAGCAAGTCCACACACCTTTGCCGAAAGCCCAACAAGTCCTCGAATTCGACAGATACCGAGGTATAGCCCCAACCGATGCAGTAATCGACTTCCTTAAATCCACATATAATATGAACGACCCGAAAGACCTCAAAACTTACCCGAAAGAGCAACGCGACGAGATTCTACAGGCAGCCCTGGACTTCGGAGCAGGTATCAACCAGCTCTACAGCCTCACTTCTATCAGCAAGTACATCATATCGCGCGCTGGGGTCAGGCGCGCTGGGGTCAGGCCCCGAAACTAAGTTTTTGGGCCTGGCCCTTGCGGTTGTGCACGCAAACAAGTCAAAAATAAGTATCAATAAGTTAATCGATATTAAATTATGAAAGATTTTTCGCAAAATATTTTGTAATATCTATAAAGTTATATACCTTTGCAAGTAGAAAAAGAAATAGAAGATATTCATTTACAATTGTGACAGCATAAACAAAAAAGAATTAAAAACAAAAAAAGAAAAAAAACAGATTTGCAACGGTTCTGAAATATTGATTTGATCAGAACATAAAGAAGAAGTTTAAAAATTTATTATCCAATATTTCATACATAATGAATAATAATATAGTAATGATATTTGGCATAAAATTTATATACGATATATAAATCTTATTCAAACGCCTTAGGCGGGAGCTATTGGGGACAATGGACAAGCTATGAAACACAATAAAAGCTCTCAAAAAATGAGAGCATACTATGGAAACACATTTGTTAGCCGGGGAGGGAGTCATCAGAATGGCTCCCTCCCTTTTTACCTCTGGGGTCAGGCCCCGACATAAAGTATCCAAAAGAAACTTTAACTCGGGGCCTGACCCCAGAAGTAAGTTTTGGGGCCTGGCCCTAGAGACAAAAAAAGAGTCGCAAGCAAACAAGATGCTTACGGCTCTATGATCATTGATACAAATTCGTCCTATTACAAATACCGCTCCTCGACAACCTGCCAATCTATGATCTGCCAGAGTGCAGAGAGATGAGCAGCACGGCGATTCTGGTAATCTAGGTAATAGGCATGCTCCCAGACATCGAAAGTCAGCAACGGTTTCAGGCCCTTCACCACAGGATTAGAAGCCCCCGGCTCCTGTGAGATTACTAAGGAGCCGTCAGCATCCGCCGAGAGCCATACCCAGCCAGAGCCAAACAGCCCTACCCCTTTGGCCTCAAACTCAGTCTTGAAGGCCTCAAAACTCCCCCACTGCTTTTCAATCTGAGCAGCAAGCGCCCCCTTAGGCCCCTGAGCCACCTCATTGGCAGGCTTAAACTGCGTAAAATACAACTCATGGTTCAGAATCTGCCCAGCATTGTTGAACACCGGTCCTGCAGAAGCCTGCCTTACAATCTCTTCCAGCGCCAAACCCTCATACCCACTGCCAGGAAGCAGTTTGTTGAGATTATCCACATAAGCCTGCAGATGCTTGCCATGATGGAACGACAGCGTCTGCGCACTAATCACCGGCTCCAGCGCCCCAGGCGCATAAGGAAGCACTACCAAATCGAACTTTCCCATAATTTTTAGTTTTACATTATATATTATAAACGAACTATCAACACCACCATACGTCTTCAGACCTGTCCCCTGAGACTTAGTCCTGGGGTCAGGCCCCAGAAGTAAGTTTTGGGGCCTGACCCTAGAGGTAAGGTTCCCAAAGATACTGCCTCATATCCACATGTCCGTTGCTCTTGAAGCGTACGCCCTCTTCCTCCAGAAGTTCCCGTTGCCTGCTCCACCCCGGCGCCGTGCGCCCCTCTTTATTCACCACCCGATGGCAAGGCAGTTCTTCCGCCCCTGGCGCGCTCGACCTCTTGTCGCTTGCTACCGAAGGGACGAAAGAATACCTCAAAGTCCTCCCCACCATCCTCGAGTGACCTGGCCATCCAGCCAACGCAGCGATATGCCCGTACGTCGTCACCCGTCCACGAGGAATCTGCCTCACGATGTCCAGCACATCCTCGCCAAACCTCCTCGCCTGCTCCGCCGTCATCCTATCAGGATAGTCTTTCATACCTGTTTGAATATATTTTGATGGCGCAAATATAGTTATTATTTCTCAAATAGCATCAAAATCAAAGCCAAATTAACAATTTTTCCGCTCTGCCAAAATAAGAAAGGCACCGACCGACCAATGTCAAGCAATGCCTTTAACCAGCGTTGCGTACGATAGTGACTATATTTTTCAGACCTGTCCCTTGAGACTTAGTCTTGGGGCCTGGCCCCAGGAGTAAGTTTTGGGGCCTGACCCCAGAGGTGTGGCGAGAATATACGCTTTTTCAAGTGGCACACCCTTGTTCTTATACATATAAGTTGGCAAAAATTGAGGAATTTGAAGTTACTGCCAACAGGTATATCGTTCCCTAAAAAAGACCACATTTAGCCCGAAAGTCTGCATTTTTCCATTCAAATTCAATTATTTTGAGCCCAAAAGTATGTTTTATTAGACTTTTCTTGGATATTTGGCAGATATTGTTTATTTTTGCAGCAAAAAGTTGATTATAATATACTTTTATGAATCTAAGAGAAGTCGTTAAAGAGCGTCGAGGAGTCTTGGGAATCTCCCAAATAGACTTAGCGGAAATGGCAGGCATCAGCCTGGCCACTGTGAAGGATATTGAGCGAGGTGTAGGCAACCCCTCGATGAAAACTGTAACACGAATCTTAGAGGTGCTGGGACTGGAAATGGAGTTCCATATCAGAACCATCAAATGACATAGCTTATGAGACAGTTGGAAGTATATGTAAATGATGTAAAGGCCGGATTGCTGACGGAGTTAAATCCGGGCAAAGGCTATACGTTTGTCTATACTGAGGAATATGCAGTATCAGACATGCCACCAGTATCGCTGACCCTACCAAAAAGAAAGGAAGCTTACGAGTCAGAGTTTTTGTTTCCGTTTTTCACGAATTTACTACCTGAAGGAGCCAACAGGAAAGTAATTTGTAGGGAACAACGTATTGATGACAAAGACTTTTTCGGTATGCTGATGGCAACCGTTGACACAGATATGATAGGCTCCGTAAACTTTAAGGAGGTAGAGAATGGTTGAAATTAAATATTGTCCATCGACATTGGCAGAAGGTTATAACACCTACAGTCCGCAAGCAGTAAAACGACTGTTTGACGGATCCGTGCCGCTTAGACTTTGAACGATTTGGCGCACAAATAGGATTGACCGATGCACGTATAAAGCGAGTGCTCGACAAGTATATGCAGGTTCCAGAACTGACCACGAAACTTGTTGGTAATAGCTTCCTGAACGACAAGATGAAAAGGAAATACTTGCGGATTGTGGATGAACGCGTAAAAAGGTTTGTGAGGAAGTCAGAGTAGCCAAAAACAGACATCCCCAATCTCGGCTCTTTCAATTCTCCAGCATTCGTCACAATTAAGCAATCATGACTTACCCGAAGGGCAAAGGCTCTGTAAGTCATACCAAAACTCTGACAAAGGTTGGTCTCTGACCGGAGTCAGTTGCATCCTCCCAATATAGGGGGAACCGATGGAGCAGCGAGAGAAGAGTGAAGCTTGCTTCGACTTTTCCGAGTCGTGATGGAGGAAGACGAAGTCAAACTTGGAGGGGGTGGATGTTTCTTTGGTTCCTTTTCTTTGCGCCAAAGAAATGAACATATCCTTTTGTTCCTTTTCGAAAAGGAAACTCCTGCGCATAAGAACAACAAAAGTCATAAAGCACATACAAATAAAGGCACCGCCCGACCAATGTCAAGCGATGCCTTTAACCAGCGTTGCGTGCGATGGTGACTATATTTTTCAGACCTGGCCCTTGAGACTTAGTCTTGGGGCCTGGCCCCAGGAGTGAGTTTTGGGGCCTGGCCCCAGAGGGGATGTGAGCCAAGCACAGATAAATTCTTTTCCTTTCAGACATATAATTGTGTTTATTAGTCAAACCATAAAAGGGTCACATCTTCCGATGTAACCTATCTAATCAAATATGAAATTAATATGACGCTTACGGATTAATATCCATCACAGTGAGAAGTCCTCGCTCTTTCTCAATAGCATACTGATTCACAAGATCCACAACTATGCTATCTTCAATGTCCAATTGCTGCATGGGACCATTCTTCGGATATATATCAAGGAAAGCAACCTCCTCGCGGTCTTTATAAACCAGATAAATCAATCTATAGCCATCTTTTTTGCTCAAGCGATGCTTCTTATCCGGTAACCGCAACTTGATAACGATTCGCTCCGAATCCATCAGAATCATATCATAATTCTGACGAATCTGCTCAATAGATACACCTCGGAAAGCTGCAGAAACCTCATCATCTACTGTAGCATAGACACCGCGACGGACGTTCTTCAACACCTCAATCCGACTAACAAAATTAGCAATTGCTGAAAAAGTGATCATGCTTTAGAAGTTCCGTCCAGGCGCTTATCAACCTCGGCCAAATGCAGAAGAGCTTTTTTCATCTCTTCATTCTTTGGCATCTTGATGCAAAAGTTCACGATATCACTGTTCAACTCATACAGAGCAGAATAGTTCATGCCGAGTTTTTTTGTCTCCTCGCGTAATCCCATGGCCTTTGGTTGCTTTTTACAGGCATCATACAGTTGCTTGATGGTCTGTATTAGAATAACAAACTGCCCACCAAACATCTTATAATCTTCCTCCGTAATAGTGCGCCAGTCATCATAGATAAACTCATAGAGGCTGTCAAGTTCACGATTAAGCCTCGCTAGCTGAGTCACATGGTATCTATTGGGAGTAGCCACATCAAGGCGATGGCTGTAGCTTCGCTTGCTCAACCTTTCGACCCTATTGGTAATAACACTTGTCTGACACATATCACTTTTCCTTTCTGGGTGCAAATATAGTTATTATTTCTCAAATAGCATCAAAACCAAAGCCAAATTAACAATTTTTGCTTCTTCTGTAAACCATCACTTTGACGTAAACTTGATTGTCAGCAAGTTCTTCGACAAGCGAAGCGGCAGAGCCGAGCGACGCACAAAACAATTTCAGAAAAAAATCACTTGAGTTTAAAAATTGCCCGATTGACAGAGTCAAGCTGCCTCTTTTTGCCCTTCACCATCGTCCTTGGGAAGAGGATTATAATTCTTGCGTCCCTTCAGTAGCAAGCGAGCAGAGCTCGAGAGCTTTTTATCAAAAAAAACGTGCTACTTTCAAAAAATCATCGTATCTTTGTCGCAGAAAATAATAAAAGAATAATATATGTGCAGATTTAATAAATCCTCAACAGACGGTGCTGCGTTGTTAAATAAACAACAGTCTTTGCCAAACACGCCAGAAGGTTTCCTGCAGTTGGGAGGCATCTTAGGCAAAGCTCACAAGGATTTCTCATGGGAAGATCTTCGGGAGGAGGCTTTAGAAGAGAAGTACGGTGTATGAGAGCCTTCCTTGATACGAATGTAATATTAGAGTTCTTCCTCGACTGCGAGGCAGGTAAGACCGCTTGTCAGTTGTTTGCCAAGTACCGCGATATAGAAGACAGCTGTCAGTTTCAAGCGGCTAAGAAAGCCGGTTGTAAAGTGCTCATCAAAAAAAAACAAACAAAGGCACCGCCCGACCAATGTCAAGCGATGCCTTTAAACAGCGTTACGTGCGATGGTGACTATATTTTCAGACCTGTCCCTTGAGACTTAGTCTTGGGGCCTGGCCCCAGGAGTGAGTTTTGGGGCCTGGCCCCAGAGGGGATGAATCCCTGCACTTGCCTTTTCGTCTTCACTCATTAACTTAGACAATGGCCCACGCTTAGGTTTATATGCAGGTTTCTTTTCAGTGGTATACTTCTTCCCTACTTTGCTATACTCCTTCTTGTATGCCATCGATTTATTTGAGAAGTGCAGCAGGCTGCAGTTTATTCTCCAACTCCTTTTGTGCTTTCATTTCCAGAAGTTTCTTATCTGCCGCATTTACTATACTTGAGAAAGGTGCTTCTATCTCGGCATATACACGTACATCAGGAGTGCCTTCACTACATTCATGTCGTCCACTCATCATTGTAACATCAAAGCAATTCAATTTCTTTGGTGTCTGAGCAATGAAAAATGCCCTATTGCACTTTAAACGATCGCCAACTTCCAGATGAACCGACGGTTTCAACTCTACAGCTTTCTTGGCATCATCGGATGACAAGGCAACAGAAATTTCCGTACTACCATCGCGAGAACACTTGTATTTTGTTCCCTTAAAGCCTGTGGGGGAGATGATATACGTATTGGGTTGCATCTGAATTTTCTTGAATTTAATCAAGACGCGCTTCCCATCGATGCAATCACCACTATTGTAGTATTCAGCCATTTAAAAACTATTTTTCTTCCAATACATCCATTGCCTTATCCATCTCAAGAGAGAACAATTCTGACACCTCGTCTACAGACATATTCTTTTCTCTGCCAAGGCGCTTAAGAATATCTGTAATCTGAATGATCTGCTGAAGAGATGGCTTGCCAGTAGGTGAAGGAATGAGATATTTATCTTCGTTTGATTCAAGCTCCTGATCGTATTCAGCTTCGGAGATGTCACTCATATCGAGCGACTGATTCAACTCTATAAAATCAAGCTTACGATAAAGGTTGCGTAAAGCACGAAGATACAAATCTTCTTTCTCTTCTGAAAGATAGTCTTTTACCCATGAATGAAAGGTAGCACGCCCCTTAGAGGCTGCAACAAATGTTATCTGTTCCGTACGACCGCCAGAGGCATGCGTACGCGTGTACTTGGTGTATTGTACCAAGTGTTCACTTGTCGCGGACTCATCCATTACGGAAGGGCTCATCGTAGGATTATTTGATACTATATTCATAACCAAGGAATTGTTTCATTTCGGACGCTATCAACTCAAAACTTGTGCCCACAGCAGGTAACTGATTGGGGCGTGGATAGTGAAAGTTTACACGAATCTCGCCACCACCTTCAGCTGTTTGCAGAATAACGAAACTACGATTTGCATTATCCTTGTTTGCACTATATGTCAGAGTATTGCAATTATAATCACCTATAGGCTTTGGCATTTGAAGCTTACTTACTGATGCTTGTTGAAATTCCTCTTTTGTAAGATTAAAATTCAAATTAAAGCCCACCGCTGTGACAGGCGTATATGGTAAAAACTCTGACAAGCGAAGATAGCATTGCTCCATCAGGGTCAGGATTTCGCTTGTACATTGATTGGTTTTGAACTCAATACGACTATCTGTGATAAGAAGCTGAATATTTTTCCATAGATATGTCAGGGACATCTGCTGGTCGTTAAGCCCGACATTCATAGAGTCACCTTCTGGCATTGCAAAGACCTTATCAGAAACCCATGTAGGCGTAAAAATGCGCGAGTTCCAACAGCCTAAACTTACAATAGATGCTTCTACTTTCATTGTTTTACTATTATTTGGGTTGCAAAATTACTATTAAAATCTCACATAGAACGTGTTCGGACAGCGATTTAACGCGGATTTAACTTAAATATGGGTTTCAGGACATCAATAATCATGAATCATGAATCCCAAACCATAAGTTGCTTTTAACTGTAAGCAGCCAATTCTGACGTATAGCCCTAAAAGGTGGCCCTTTCAGGTAAAACACATTAAAATCGACTAAGTTTTTTATTGTTTTTTAAGCTGCCTTGCAAACACCAAGTGTCATAGGCAACATATTCTTGAGACCCTTACGGGAACAAGCGGCAAAGCCGAGCGTTCGTAATCTGTTCGTCCAGCAGCAATGGCTGCAAAGAGGTTCTTAAAATATTTCAATACTGACAGTCCCATCATCTGACAAGTAGCGATGAAGGTATGATACAAGGCAGACATCTCAGCCTTGGCATGATTGCCAAAGAATAGAGAGTTCTTCCGTTCAACTGTCAACGGTCGTATATTGCGCTCTGCGATATTGTTGTCAATATCGTATCGCCCATCTTTCCTATATGTGAATAGTTGCTTCCAGAATTTGTTCAGATATCGCAAGGCTTTCTGCATCATGTCTCCCAAATGGGCATTCTCATCTAAAAGAAGTTCGTTAAGCCTTGTGCTCATCGCTATCATAATGTCTGTTGTCCTGCTGTCATTGCGTCGTCGTTTTATCTCATCCGGTGGAAGATCTTGTAACTTATACTCATCTTCAAATCCGTATAGCTGACCGATCCATTCCAGGAAACTGAGAGCTCGTTCATCCCCACCCTGCTCATAAGCATATTTGAATTTTGCTCTTGCATGAGCCATACAGCAGAGATGATCAACATCATCAAGCTCATTGTCTATATACATATATACATTCTTGCGTCCCGATGGTAGCAAGCGAGACAAGCTCGAGCGATAGCCATCATTCTGAAGAGCTGCAATCTGAAATGCCCTTCTGACTCTTGTCTGCATACGTCTGCTTGTTCTTAAGTTTCAGTTGGGCTGTCAAATCATTTATCTTCGCTAACATCTGATCAATCTTGAGAGAATCTTGCTCATGAGATGCCATCAGATCATCGATCTTCTTGGAATCAGATTCATGCATTGACTTTAGCATGTCGAGAGTATCCTGCAGATTCTTGATGAAGACATCTTTGTCTGCAATCGTCCGCTCACGTTCCTCCTTCTGCTGAATCAGGAATTCAATATATCTGTTCTTCTCCGAATCCTCCATAAACACACTATTGGTTCAGCTATACGGACTGATACTTGGGAGGAGTTTTGATCCTCTGCAGTATCTTCCTTGGTTTCCGAAGTCGGAACTCCAGACACTTGGATCGGGTGTATTCGTTTGTGCGTATCCCTGTACCATCTATTAAATTCGTTTACCGGTACGCCTTGCTTAAGGCAAAATTCCTCAATGGAGAGGTTGTAAGGTAGACCCTCACTTTGGTATAAACGCTCGAACTTGTTCGCTTGCTACCAAAGGGACGCAAGAACCAGCATTTCTCAAAGTCTTTGCTACTGAACCGAAGGTCACTGTTCGCAAAGCGAGGGAAAGTAACATAATCTAATATTTAAAATGTCAGTGCCGCTCGGCTTTGCCGCTTATTCGAGTGAAACGAGTCTTAAGAAAGGTATCTCATTTCACTTTTTTATGCAATACGTCAAAATTGGCTGCTTACGAAAGGTACGAACATTATCTTATACGGCAATGACGGGGTTCACCGAACAGTTACAGTGTGATAATAGTCCGTCTCATAATTCTTTATCTTAAGCCTGAATCCTGTGCTCTCCGTATATCCTCAGCCAACTTGTTTTGCAACTGCTCACCACCACCAGAGTAGAACTTATTCGAGAAGTCTTTATTCATTCCTTGCATATACCTCTTCAAGTTTTCAAAACACCGTATGAAATAGTCCTGCGATAAGTCCTTTCTCTCGGCTCCTCTTTCATATAAATACGGAAACGCCTTGATAATAGCTCCATAACCCGTAGTCTTCCATAGCACATTCCTCGTAGGGTCTTTCCATTCTGCATCAAACACTTCCTTCAGTGCCGTAAAACAGTTCATCAGTATCTTTAGTATCACATCATCTCGCTCCTCAATAAAATACTGTCTGAATGGCAACTTATATCTGGCCAAGGCCATTCCTCTTTTAATTCTAGAGCTATCCTCTTCCGGATCTCTCGAAATCAGTGTTAGCAACTGCTTAACAAAGGTTCCTTGTGATAGAGTAGCATAATATTGATCCGGCTCCTTCTTTCCAAGCATTTTTAGTCTGTTGTAGAAAGGTGAGTTATCCATCTTGTTCAGCGAACGGGCTATCTCGTGAGCGGTTTTCTGAGGGCTACGCTTTGTTGACAAGTCAAACAAATCGTATATCAGACTCATACTCACCTTAGTCTGTGTACTATTGATGGTCGAGAAAACATATGCTTTTTCCTCTACGTTCATATTAAACATCAACGCAACTGGCAGTTTAAACTTGCTGCTACAGCCAGATTTTGCAATTCCCATTAGTCGGTGTTGACCGTCAATCACATCACCTATCCTTTCTTCATCTGCAATGTTAAATATAAACTTATTGTCTTTATCAACAACGTCAACGCCGTTATATATACTGACGATAATCGGTGTCGGAAAAGTTGCATCAGGATCTTCGCAATACTTGCTGATTTTGTTCACGCGGTCTGTCGATTCTTTCCGTTGAACACCCTCTTCCATGCTTCTGGGTTTATCGTTCCATAGAGAATAACTATTATAGGTGTCTCCTCTGCGTCTCACCTCTACTATGTTAAGTAAAGTATCAGCCTCTATCACGGTCATATAGAAAGTACCGATTGGCTGTTCAAATTCCAGATATGGTAGTTCCAGTATCATAACTTAATCTCCTCCCCATCATTAGTTAAATCCTCTTGGCTTTGTGTCATATATTCTATGTTCCGTTCCTCTATTCTCTCGTAGTTGTCACTGATAGATGCGAAATCTGGATCTTTAGCTTCCATCACCACCAAACAATAAGCATAGATACTCAACACTATAGACACTATAAAAAATATTATCTGCCACACGTTCACGGAGTTATTACTTCTTATTGGTGGCAACTGAGCACTCATATAGCTGGCATATTCCACACCGCATAAAATCCAAATAATAACAGTGATACACAGCCATATCACCTTTGGCTTTGTAAAATCCCTATCATTTTTAGATACAAAGTCTATCAGCACGGAACCGAACGAGGATGCCAGGAGTACGATTGAGAAAAGGAACAAACTACCAACCTTCAGATCCTCATTAATAGAGGCTAATGGTGACAATCCATTCATATTCCCACGGATAATAATATTGAATACAAGTCCGAAGTTACCTGCTATCAAGGTAGATAACACCCATAATGTAAAGGCGGTTCTTTTCTTTTTAACCACCAAGAAGGGCTTCTTTAAATATTCAAAGAGCTTTACATTCATATTGATTAATAAGTATCAAATTTCTATTCATACTGGTTCTTCCGCTTATAACACCCACTCAATTCCATCAATTCCTTAAACATCCCTAACCTCGGTTCCTTCAATTCACCTGCATTCATCAACTTTCGCCCACGTTTCAAGAAATGAACGAGCAGTTTTTCTTCTGGAGCGTATTTCGATGGATTTCTATGGTTAGTCTCTATGAAATTAACCACTTCTTTATATCTCGTCATCCAGCGTTCTTCCTGTGTCATTATCAATTATCACTATAACAACTTGATATCTATGACTTCAATTCCATTAGGCAAAACTTCTTTGATTTTGTCGATGAACATCTGCTTCAGGTCGATGTCACGGCTCTCGTCCTCATGTGTCTCAAAATCCGTTACGCCAAATAAGTGTTCTTGGTAATAGCAACGAAGTACATATGTAGTCCATTCCTGAATATTATGAAGACCAGCCCCCATTAATTCACCATTAACTCTACATGTAATAAAGCCATAGTCGCTCAGACCAGACCCTGTAGAAGGATCAAGGAACGGTCTCGATGTTATTTGGTAACTCTCAGAAGAAAGCTTGCCCGAATGGAGAAACTGGGATCTCATAGCATAGAAGCCCTTAAAAAGACTACCAAGTTCTTTATTCAAGTACTTAGCCACGAAATTCATAACTCTGTTACTAATCTTATATGCGACATTACCACAAGTTGGACAAGTCTCTGGGCTCCCTTCTGGTATTGATGCCGTTTCTATAGCAGATAGGTAACTCATAGCAGCCATGGTAATAATGATTTGCTGCCCAGGTGTATCTTTAGGAGCCAAACTTACGTTCTGCATCCTTGATGGAAACTTGAATTTCTCCCCACGTTCCAGATGTTTTTTCAAAGCCTCGTACACATGTATACACCCTCTAGAGAAATACTTCTGTCTTTCATTAACATTCATAATGTCTCGATCCACAAAGACGTATTGCTCTAAATAACTAATTGCGGATGCGGATAACATGATAGCATCATTTCTAATAGCAGGGCCATCAATAAACGGCAATATATATTGCATTTCTGTTAAAACCTGCAATTGCTCATGCTCCTCTGTCAATTCTAGTGGTGCAATTATTTCAAAGAGAAGGTTAGTTTCCACAGCTAAGAATGAAAACATAGCATCAAGTCTTGTCATCAATTGCTGTCTAGCCTCTATTATATCAATAGCATTTAGACGAATATCGACATACGATCCATTCTCATCACAACTAAGAAAGAAATTAGTTCCACTATACGAGGAAAATGTTATACCCTCTACATTGCTTTTAAAATATACCTTACATGCGTATCGTTTCAGGGTGTTTTGATTGTGTTTTGCATGATCAACTAATGATTCAAATAGAGATTGGCAATCCGCTTTTTCCAGTTTATCATTATATATCAGTATGCTCTTGATGTTTTGCTTACCCTCCAACGAGAGAATAATATGAATGTTTCCAATCCGTGAATCCACATCACCAAGAAGAATAAGTTTGGGACTCTCTCGTGAAATAATTCTTGGTGAATATGCCCAGGGAACGTATGCGCTTTTTGAGGGATGAAGATTTATGTTCATTTCGTTCCAAAGTGAAACAAGAAAATGATTCGACTCTACCAATCCTTTAGTATTTACTGGTACCTCACAGAAAGCATCTAAAGGCACATCGCCATATATATCTTGTGTGAACGGTGAATAGAGGCGCACATAATTTATGGGTACAGGTAGTCTATTCTCTATCACCATCTTCTTCTGCTCAAAAACAATATTTGCGAGACTACACAGCTCTTTGCTATTGTCTTTTTGAAGAGATAATGTTGATTGCAATCGCAATATTTCTCCAATGACATCAGTCATATCCTGCCCTTGCAAACTGGTATAATGATCTTCCCAAAACCTAGACAAACTATTCAGTACATTTATGCAATGCCGAATATTCCCATCCCGGTTCGGGAATCGCTGTTTCAAAGTCCTTATTATGCGATATAAGTCCTTTTGAAAATCGATAAAAACTGTAATCATTATATTCTGAGTTCCGTTATCTTCACCATTCCCTACTGTTTTCCGTAGGACTTTTATCTCATCCCATCCGTCTCACTCTCCACCATCTCCATCATCCTTCAAAATCTCAATACTACCATTCACTATAGATCGATTATTCCCTTTATATTCCATAATACCGGATAGTTTTACGTTCTTTCCATTTTGAAATGCATAATGAACATCAGAATTATATTTTGCATAGTCAAGTGAAGCCATTACAATTATTTTACGGTCATCGTCACCAATGGTAGCAATTTTAATTTTAACGACTTCCCTGTCTTCTAATTCTGGTTTAGCTGACACATCACATATTTTTCCATAATATGTTTTGCGAGTATTTTCTTCTTTCTTTGGTCTGTATTTCTCTGCTATTTCTTGAACCACATCATCATAGCGTGGTATTAGTTTTACCGTATTGATTATTATGTCGTCAGGATTCTTCACTTTTATATTCCAATCTGCAGTGATATTCATTTCTACATCCTTAGTTTGCGTGTACATACCGCTCAATGTTTCAAGAAAGTTTACACTATAATGTCCCTTATCAACATCCTCATCAAACTTAGATTTGTTATCTTCTGCAATATCCCTTTGAATTTCGTCAACAGAAGATAGTAGCTTGATATTAATACGCCTCTGTAATGGCAGTTCGTTTTGTGGATCATAGATAGAATATTCATAATATCCTAAAGGGCATAAAAGATTGATAATATAACTACCAGTCTCAGTCTGTCCAAATGAATAGGCCTCCAATATACTCTTCACCTCATTGGTATACATTTTATTATGAAATCTTCTATTCGGAATAAGTGTATCAAGGCAGGTGGCAGCCATCATATCTTGAATCTTATCTATAGCATCCGTCATATCAAAGAAAGGAATCCTTCCCTTACTCGTTGAAATACCTGCTATTCTCCATTTCATTATATCGTACGACGGATTAAGAAGCTTATTAATAAAAGTATCAATAGACTTGTGCTCAAAGGCAGATATTTCTTTTATACTATCCACAATCATTCTATTATAGTCACTAAACTCCTTAGAAGGAAGCAAAGCAGAATGGTTATTATCTGGAGAAACAAACTGTCTGATTTGCCCTTTACGCAACTTCGGCATTTCTCTCCATCCCAAAAAGACAAGGACTTCTGCTAACATCTCAGTAGATATTAGATTAAGCGTTGCTGCAGGAATTATCATAATCTTTCCCCTTTCGAAGCTTTAATCATTAATTCCTTAAGAGTCTCTCGGGTCAAAAGCTGATTATCAGGAACATCAATTGTAATCTGATTCGCATTCTCGGAATGAGGCATTCCTTTCAGATTTACCCAATAAGCACATTTCCTTATTGAGAGTTCTTCTTCCGTCTGAGAAATCCACCTCTCCCTTTCTTCATACATATGAAGAATAACAAGAATTATTGCCGTTCCTCTTGTCTCAATAATCAGGTTGTTGTAGTTCTTCACTTCGAAAATAAATCGCAACCTTCCATCTTGAAGCCTATGAAGTCTGGAATATGATGATTTTAATTGAATATCTATCTTTGGCGAGTATTCCATTCCGTCTTCATATTCACACGGATATTCTTTGCATATTATAGTTGCATCAACGCCATCATTATCCCTGGATGCTTTATCCAGAGTGTAGCCATTGTATGCACAGAGAGCATTCACGTAAGCGAAGCTCATATCCTCCATACTTTCCTGTACTGTATTTGGCATATTAATATTTACGGTTTGCTCAAAATTCTATAACTCTTTCGTCAATTGCCTTGCGATTCTATCGTAGTTTCTTGTCCCGTTTCCCGTGATACCATCGCGGTTCTCTTTCCTGGTGCTCAGTGGTTCCCCCGATGAGAGTATCACAGCCACCTCCCCCTACGGTTTTCCGTAGGGCTTTATTTTCTCATCCCCTCCATCTCACTCTCCACCATCTCCATCAACCTTGGCATCAGCCCCTCGATCTTCCGACACTTCACCTTATCAAAATGATAGTCGATGTCATCGAGTAGTTCATTACACAACTCTTCCGGCATATCCCCAGCGTAGCCAGCGGCGACGAGGGAGATGGCGGCGAGTTTGCGGGCATTATCTTATTCTTATTGCACCATCTGTCTGTTCCCAAACAGATTGATAGGTAACATCAACTATCTTTTTCAGCTAAATATCGCCACGATATCTTGTGCCAGTTTCGACAAAGGGCGATAATGTACATGTTCCTTATCCATATAGTACCCATAGAAAAATCGCTTCGGATCATCAATGCCATTAACAAAGAGTTCTGGCAAACCCTCTGTCAACGATGTCATATAGCTATCTTTATTAGAGCGCAATTTCACCATAATTTCCTGTACAACTTCAATATGCTGTGTATAGATTTGGTCTATATGAAACAGTTTCTGGTGGTTCTTCAACAAATCTGTGTCCGTACTATTAAGCGTCACTTGCAGTTGCTCCATATCTTCACCCACATATGAGTCAAGTGACTTCGATGGTGTCAATACAAACCAAAACACATCTTGGTCTTTTTCATTATTAGTATAGAGATTAAACAAGGAATCCCTGTCTGACTTCGAGTCGTTACATGTGGGGCAGCTTGGCTGTAGGTTAAAATAGCAAGTACAGAGATAAGGGAACTTCGATTCCGGCCAGAAATGATCAAATTGGTACGTCCCAATTCTCTTTTTCTTGCCATCCTCTTCAAACTCGTCTGTCGTAATCGCGTATTGCGCATTACAATACACGCAAGCCTTAATATGCTGCTTCTTAATGTATTCCCGCATGAGTCCTGACCGTATACTGGTGTATCTCATACAGTCGATTACATGCTTATAAAACTCTTGGTCACTATTATCATAATTGATCTTCACAGTCAGAATATCCTCGCCAAATTGCTTAAAAAACAATTGATGAACTTCCTCGAACATATCTGGTGGTAACATCTGAAGGTTCTTATATATCAAAATGATGTTCAGCACATATCTCGATTGTTCTTGATAATCAACATTTTGACAGAGATACTTATAAAACCGCTTAAGATTTGCCAAGGGCATTTTATCCTCTCGCCAATGTAGCAGATTATATGCATTACTGGTCATAGTATCAGCATATTCCTTTGCCTGTATCTTAACTTTATTATCAATAAAAATGCGTCTCATTTGTGATTATCAAACAATAATCTCAATTGCTTCGATATGAATGGTTCACTGATACTATTAATAAATATCCATGCTTGCTCACGACTCCATTCATTATTCTCATCCGTTCCATCCTTCAAGTATTTCACCAGTGAAAGGATTTTCCTTCTTGCATATTCTCCAATGAATCCATTCTTCAGGAAGAAGCTTTGGTGCAGCAGGTCACTGATATTGGCAGCCACAGGCGGAAGTATTTCTCTTTCTTTTTTCTCTTCCTCAGTCAACTGTCGCCCATCTTCCATATAAACTATGTTCTCCTCTGGTATATCGCTCAGTATAAAAGGACTATGAGTAGTCATCCAAATGTTAATGTCAAACGATTCGTTCAGATGAAGTCTATCAACCAGCAGTTCTAGCAGTCTATATATAAACATCCGTTGGTATTCTGGATGGAAACAAACTTCTATTTCATCCAGCACAATGTTTACATGGTTATAATGGATTTCTGATTCTGGAACCGATTTCAGGTTCAACAGATGATACATTAGGGTAGATAGCTGATACAGCATCTGTTTCTGCCCCGATGACATCTTCTTGAAAGGAATGTTATGTTCCCATGTACCATCTTCATTCAGCTTTTTCAAATATATAGTCTGCCTGAACATATTGGGAGGTAAACTTCTTAAACATTCTTCGATACTATCAAACTCTATTGGCAAAGCAAGGTTGCTCTTATAGTCGTCAAAAGTAAAAGGCCGGTCAAGCCACCTTGTATCAAAATCTGCATAGTAGTTCCTATGATCATTCATCACTGTAATAAAATTAAGCACCTGATGAACCTTCTGTTCAATATGTGTCTTCCTGTCATAGACCTCCCTTACAAATTCCCTCAGTTTGGAATGCGCCAAAGTTAACCGCCCTGTATTTAGTATTCTGTTGATATCGCCATATTTACTATATTCTGAATAGTGCGGATATGTAGCAGCGATGTTAAGCATTTTATATACCAGATACATCCTAGCGAACTCCTCTGTTTTGGATAGTAGAGAATGGAGAGGGCATGATAATTCGTCGAGTATAATCCAGGAAGTAGTTCCTTTTTTCAAAGCTGCCTCTTTAAACAGTTTCAAATCACCTCCATCCGCCAATTTATTCTTTCTTTCGACCCCCACATCATCTTTCTTCTTTGTATATATTGGTTTAAATTTCTTATAGAAATCTGTTTTTAGTTCGTAATTGATATAGTCAAGATAATAGTTCTCAATAAGAGGATTCTTATTCATTTGCTGGCTAATAAGTAATGCCGACAGCCTGTTTACAGTCAATGCGGCCTCATTGTCCATATTTATCTGTCCACCACTACGGAATGGATTCAGAACGATGGGACACATATAACCGTCATTTTTATGGAAAACGCCTGTTATCCAGTTTTTCTTTTCCGTCCAGTCCTCCATAACAACGTAGGCACCTGTTTCGTCTACAACATAGGCATCATCATCTGTCACGTATATCTCATCATCCCATTCCAGTGAGTCCTCATCAGCATAGTCAGAAGCCTGAAAACCTAACATCGAATAGTTTGTGGCCACTGTATAAAAAAACAATTGTGCAAATTTATTTTTGACCTCCTTGGGATGCATGTCCGAGTAATCATAGAAATGCCCTTCACCGAATTTTTGTTTAAGAAGCCTCAGATAGTATTCTCCATCTGTCTGCAGTGTTTTCATTCTCAGAAAAGTATCCGACAGCCAGTATACATCCTTACCGTATTCAAGCCACAACAGCGTATCCCTGACACATAGTTTGCACTTTACCCCATTATCATATTCCAGATCGGCAAAGACATGTCTGGCATAACGCACCCTGTCTGCTGCCTCGCGAGCCTCTTGCCTGCACATGACAGCCCCTACATTGTTCACCATACGGAAAACAATGTCTAACAGCGAGGATTTCCCACTTCCGTTCTTTCCAACAATTGCATGCAAAGTGATATTCTTCCCATAAAAATCTTTTAGCCCACTTTCCCCAAAAGTATAGGTAGTTGCTTTCAAATTCTTACGATATCTGCATTCATCGTATAAAGTCAGGCTCTTAATTGAAAACATACTCATTTTTTATTTGTACCCAGTTCCATCACATTCAGCATACGTTGAATCCATCATATCATTTATTGCTTATCACAAAACAGCCCCACCATTCACAACAACAGGATGATTCCTGTAGTTATCCACCACATTAATATCAAACGCCCGACAGTTCCGTAGACCACGAATAACGGCTGTTCGCCAATCATTATCACCATATTGTACAGCTAATGCTGTCAACATTTCCGCAAGAACTCGTTTCAGCCCTGCATTCGTTTTAACATGACTTCTCATAAGCTCATGTGTCAAAAACTCATTTACGGCATTCCGGAGTCTTTTCTCCAAACGAATCTCCCGAATCTGACTGGCAAGACGTGTTTCGAGGGCGGCATCAGCCAAAGCACCACCGTCTATGGAGAATGAAACACAAACCCTCCCATGTACAATAGTACAGTCTGCTTTTAGGAAAATGGTTCCTGGTCTCACTTTTGGATAATATGGATGCATAAAGTCTGTATATGGTTTATCACTCTTCAGCCAGTTGCAATGACCGCATAGTGGAACAAGATTCAACCTACATGTTGCTAACTGCCCATAGTTGCTTTTGTCCATATAGTGATCCAATTGGCTTGGTTTATTGATACTGCAATAGGGACATGTTCCTGCGAAATCAGGATCAAGCAACTCATTCCTTACATACACCAATGGTTTGTCCTGTCCTGTATTTTGATCCTTGCCAGAGGTTTTGCTATATTGATTATGAATAACCTCCTTTTTGCTGTCTGTAGCTGCCATCTGCGCTGCAGTAACTTCACCGCCGCCATTATCATAGTCATCATATAGTTGTTCCAACAGTGGTTTGTCGGTTGCGACATCCAGATTCCTGCAATGTGCTATAAGCACATCAATATCTTGTTTCGCCCTTGTTACACTAGGCTTATTCAACACCCACATCAGTTATCCCCTTCCTTTAAATTCTGATGCTCGTCATAATATCGTGAGATGATATACGACAACATCTGATTACTTATTTTGCCTTTCATATGCTCCTTGAAACTATTAAGCATATTGTCAACGCTCTGCCATTTTTCATCAGCATCCCATGCATCATACAATTTGTTGTATGCCTCATAATAACTGGTTACATCGGTTGTAAGGTCAAATACTTCACTCGTAATTTCCCCGACATTAGCTCCGTATGTTTCCATTTTGGGGTGTGTTACAGTTGTCTGTCCACCGTCATTCCTTACCACATAAACGTTTTCTGCAAACGACTCCTGCACAATGACAGGCGAGTGGGTGGCTACCATCAGGACTGAATTATATTGTGCAATCACATAACGCAAAGATGACATCATAAAAGATAGCATCGGAGGATGAATATGATTCTCTGGCTCGTCGAATAGTATCATGCTGTCTTTCTCAATATAGGCAATTACGTGTGATAGTGCATGAAGGTAATACTTAAAACCCGTTGAAAGATTGAGGAACTCAGACATTGCATCTTCCTCAGATTGATATAATAAAGCATACATTTTCGCTTCGATATCAGGAAAAGATATAGCAGCATTCTCCATAATCTTTGTCCACATTGCCTTTCTCTCTTTCTTATTATAGACGATACTCAATGCCTTAATGCATTCATGTGCCAACTGATTGACCGATTTTAAGGATGTTTCTCCTATTCTGACTTGCTTGAACAATTCATTATACGTATTATCATCGGGATTGTTAAGGATACGTTCAAACTCTGACTTCACATCGCGGATTCCACAATAGACAAGTCTTCCCTTACCAGATTCCATACCCTGTACTAGCAAACGATAATCCTCACCTCCTATACCCGGCAACACGAAATTGTCAAATGGACTGTATGAGATAAGGAACAGTTTACTGATACCAATATCTACAGGTTCTATGACACCGATATCCTCCTTTAGCCTGAATCTTTGGTCTGGATAGGCATACAATATTTTGGCCAACTGATATATTAGTGTACTCTTACCTGATCCATTCTTGCCTATAAAGGTCATTACTCCATTGGGAATCTTTGTAGTTTTAATATCAGGTAAGCATGAAAATTGTAGGGGTATTCTCTTCCGCACATTAGAAAAGTATACGCTCATCTGCTCTTTGCGCAAGTCGTAATGTGTCTCACCTGCAAGCATAATCTCCCGTCCTTTTTCCAAAGAATATGACGACATGGAAGAGTCTCTCAGCAGTCCGTTAATGAGCGCTTCCTGACCTTTAACCATCTCGTAATACTCATCATCACAATCTGAGAGAATCATATGCATCTGTCTGACAAAATCCCTTTTTCCCTGAGCATTCAACAGGTTATTTAGTCCGTCGAACACATCTATCGACTGGGTAAGCGACACGAAACCTTCTGGTAATTCACTGAATTCTAACTGTTTTCCAAGTGCTTCCCTGAGCATATACTCATCATACTTCTCCTGTCCCGACTTCATAATTTTGATATAGCCAAGATATACAGTGCCTTTTCCTGTTATCAAAGGAGTCGCATGAAGATGATACATGACGTAGAAATTATAGTCATTCCAGTCATTCTCTTCTATCAGGAAATGGGCATTGCCAAATTCCACGTTCGAAGCATCTTGATAACATTTGCTAATAAGTCGAAAAATAAAATTCATAACCATACTCCCTATATTTGTTCTCCATACGGATGGTCAGCCTCATATTCAGCACAAGTCAGTGTCATCACACATCGGGCAATCTCTGCAGCATCCAGCAGACTACCTTCTTTCACCTTTTCATCTGCCAAATTCATCATCCGAGAAAGATCTACTGCAATAGCCCCCCAGTCATAACCATCACCATTCTTAATACCAGAAGGCGTTGGATGCATCAGACATTGCTGAACCATCAAGCGATAGTCATCCTTCTCAGGCCTCCAGAACTCGCTGACCAATGCCATCGCCAGTTCTTCATGCTCCTGCGCATAAGAACAACAAAAGTCATAAAGCACATCTTTTGGAATCTGCTCTATGACTTGTGCAAGTTTAGATGACAATTCTGCGTTCATAACTTTCCTTCATATCCCCACTCCTTAGGGTCACCCCATCATCAGACGGGGAGCACACTGAACACGATATGATTGCCACATTCTTCATGGATGATTGACCTCCAAATGCACCGATGACTAGTAGTAACCGATTGCAAAGATACAAATATTTTTCAACCCACCAAAGATAATCCTACATTTTTTCCATCTTGTCCCTACAACAGCCAGTCTCCCTCCCCGACATCCCCCCGAAATTACTGATATCCCCATGTCAGTGATCCTCACCTGTACCATTTCAAGCGATTGCGTAGCATTATTATGTCCTTATGTTCTTTCAGTCGCTACGCTTTGTGAAAGCGGCAAAGCCGAGCGCCTCTGTCAAATAAAACAAAGGCACCGCCCGACGAATGTCAAGCGATGCCTTTTTTCCAGCATAACGTGCGATGATGACTATATTTTTCAGACCTGTCCCTTGAGACTTAGTCTTGGGGCCTGACCCCAGGAGTCACATACTTCATCCACTTCACAACCCCATAGCACATATTTCTTATCGTCATCAGGCATGCGACAACAGGATTCTTACTATACTCCACCCTATACACCTCATACCTCCATTTGATACTCTTGGTCAATAAGACCTTGCCAAATATACTCCATTTCGTCCTGAGCTTCGCTAAGTTCTCTTTCAACAGATAGCAGTCAGCCTCTTCACTCGCTATCAACAATAAGGCATAGTCATTATTACCCTTCAGGTTCCTCAGCTGCAGCCTCCCGAGTTTCTCCGCATCATACATCACCGTCAGGTACGCCGGCCAGCAACACTTCATCAAATCCTGATAAGTCACTCGGTCTTTTCCCCCTACCACGAATCCCCGATCCCGGGAATCCCTATCAATAATCCCATATTGCGTATAGGAGAACGCATACCCATGCGCCTCCATAAAGCCGATCTGTCTTTCCAGTTTCGTCGGTTCCCAGATGTCCCCTGCATCCAGAAAAGCAATCCATTTTCCTTTTGCCTCTTTCAGGGCAAAATTCCTCCTTGGTGTATCATTCCCTTGACCGACAATATACGAGACTTTGATCCTGCTGTTGCGATATGAATCCGTCAGAGCCTTACCAGCCCTCTTCTGAGCATGGATGTGCTCCTTTCTCAATGAAGAGAACGTCTCTAGCGTCTCATCATTCGTTTGAGCCACATACAGCAATTCCCAGTTCTGGTACGTCTGCGTCAGCACACTCCTGACCGTCTCTACGACATACGCCCCGTCACCATGCGACAACATAATGACGCTTACCAAATCATTTCCCATTTGGATGTCCTTCTGATCTTATTTTCTAATATACGCCCCATCCTTCGCCTCGAAAATCGTAGAAGGCTCATGCACCTCTATCGAGTGCCAAACCCCTAATGGTATCTGAATCCCGTATTTCTGTTCCCGAGGGCAGATACGAAACCGAGCGACCTCGACAAACTGATGCTTATCAGCTGCCACCTCCCCATCATGCACCGGTCCACCAGCATCCACATTCGGGAGTTCCTCATAGAACACCCAGTCGAGACATCCCTCCAAACAAATAACCGTCTCCGCCGTCTTCAAATGACGATGGATAGCCACCTTTGTCCCAGGCTCCAGTGCATTCAGCATCCGCTGTGACGTATCCTCCGGAGTCGTGCGCAAGTCATAGTTCATCCTCAGTCGCTCCGATGTCGCAGCTTTCCCATGCAGTTCCGAAAGAAGATTCTTATTGATCAATTGTATCTCCATGATTCTTCACTCTTAACTCTTCACTCTTAACTTAAGAAGGTACTCCTCATGAAGATGATAATACTTCATCTTAAAGAGGATATAAGCCAATGTCACTAGTGTCCCCGACACAACTAGATATATCCAATGCGCAGCCATGGTATCCGGTATCACATAGATAGCGACCAGCGAGAAAGCCAACTGCAGCACCATATAGATGCTACTCACCATGACATGCGGCATCTTCAGTTCATTCGCCATCAGTTGATAAACGTGTTTGCGATGCGCCTGCCCCAGATTCTCATGCAGCATGATGCGATGGCAGATGGTAAGCATACCATCAAGACCATACAGCAGATACAGCACAATCCAAGTGATATCCCCCGTCACATACATCAGCCTGCCGATGCAGAACACCAATATCAAAGCCATACCGATGCTACCCACATCCCCCGCAAAGCACTTCGCCTTCGTGCGGAAGTTGAAGAAGCAGAACACGAGCACCGACAGCATCATCACGATGAGCAGACTCCCATCCACGAATCCTTCACCACACTTCCCGATTAGCGCCTCATTCTTCAGATAAAGCGGAATCAGCATCGCCAGCGCATAGCCACCCGTAATGCCATTGATACCATCCATAAAGTTGAAGATGTTCGTCCCCGCCACAGCCACGATCAGCGCAGCCAGAACAATCACCCCCCAGACAAGCCAATCCCCGACACTTGATACAGGGGCCGTACCACCAAACAACAATCCCACCTCCTGAAACGCCAGAAACATCGAGGCAAACTGCGTGACCAGTCTCAGCGAATCCGGCAGCGAATGGATATCATCCACAAACGAAATCCCCGCCGCCAGCGTCACCCCCGCCAGCATCCACGGATATGGGAACCCTGTCCAGATGCTCCACACCCACAGCGCGATGGTAAAGATAATACCTCCCCCCCCCCTCAGCACGATCCGGGTATGCGACGACCGCTCATTCGGCTTATCAATGATGTTAAACCGGTCCGCAACCTTAAAATAGCACACTTCCAGCACGCCTAGCAGTGCCAGAATCATCAAATATGTAATCATAAAAAATCGTTTACTTAAGAATACCTTCCATAATGGAACGACAACGCCTGTACACTGACCACAGGCTCCAATGCTTCTCACTTATCTTTAGTGAATATCGTCACAAAAGCCCGTAAGCACGCAGACGTACATATGTCTCCATCGGGCTCATTTTCAACAGTTTGACAATATTAGAGAAATCATCCTCCAAGATATTTCCACAATAGTCGCCTTCCAATAAAGAATCTAACCTTGAGGTCTTCATCTTTCGACAATCAATATAACTGTCATGACTTAAAAAAGGATACTTAGACTTGGATATCGGGAAGATTCCATGTTCATGACATTAAGGCCTTGTTGATAGCCATATCCTCACGGATATATTCTATCATACTTTCCGAGGATCCACCGACACGATATCAGCAAACAGTCCTCCCCTATTATCCTTTATTTCCTTAAGAGAATCATAAATTCGCGAAGGCACAGGTCCGTGAGGAAGAGCATAATAGTCATCCGTTGTAATCTTAGCGCCCCATCTTACCAAATGCTGGCGCTCAGCAAGATACAGGATTTTCATGAGATGATAATAATCCACCACCCCAGTCTTGCTCAATATATAAAGGACGACCTCCTTTATCTTTTGATCCTCATACTGCTTAATTGTATCCACCATATCGTTTCGCATTTGCAAGAAACACAATCTTATCGTGAGATATGTCTCTGGAGAGAGCCGATTGATGTCACAGCTCTCTATGGCTGAGAACATAAACGCATAGTCCATTGCAGAGTCCTCGCTACCTATGTTCAAACAGTTCTTCAAATTCATCTTTATATGCTTCTTCATTTGCTCGCAAAGGTTATTGGATACCTCTACATCGCCATTCTGAAGTATGGTCTCGAATGCATGCCATTCCTTCTTGGCATACACAAAATACCTTTTTATGTGATAGAGACAGGAACTTCTATGTTTATCAAGGTAAAGATCCTGATAGATTGGTAATATCATCGTCGCTTCCGTCACACATATGATCCTTCTGCTCTTGACGATTCTTCGGATTGCGGCCATTCAGAATGTCCTTACGCTCCGAATTCTTGCGCCAGTTTCGACGTTGCCACCATCTGGCCAGTACGCCTTCTATATGCTGAATTGTGCGATCGTTTTCCTCGCGGAGAGCCTTACGGAGGTTTTCCATTTCTATGCGATGGCTTTCCTTCTGCTCATCCATCATCTCCTTGAAAAACATCTTCTGGTCGTACAGCTCACGGGAATGCCGGTCATTAAGCTCTTTCTCACGGGCAGTCCAGTCTGGCCTGCTCGCCTGAGCCTTCAGTTCATCCTCTAGTTGAGCGATGCGAATGAGGGCCTGTTGAAGTTTACCATAGTCATAACCCTTATCCTCACAAAACTATTTCAAACTAAGTCCATGACTGAAATTCATGAACTGACGATATGCTGTGGCATAATCAACATCATCATTCTTTTTCTTATCCATATTGCTTGCGATTAATAATTCGCAGGCCGCTCGGCTTTGCCGCTTATTCGAACAAAGTGAGTCTTAAGAAAGGTAAGGATATTTTTTCAAGCAACCTTGCGGAGAAATGGAAGCTAAGGTGGCAGCCTTCACTATGTTGCAATATATCAATCTTCTCAATCACAGGCCTATAGGGCAAGTTAAGTATGCATTATTTTAATTCATCCAACAGGTATATACTTATATACCCATAATGGATAACATACAATCGTTAACAGCGCCCACCTCGAACTTCTCTCTACATAGTTTATAACTTGACTCACCCATTATCGTAACATTATCTGGATTCTTTATAAACCATTCCATCTTTTCCGCTACAGCAAGCGCATTATGAGACTCAACTAAAAAGCCAGTTTTACCATTTATGACCGTCCCCCTACAACCAGGCACGTCTGTTGTAATAACAGGGCGCCCCATAGCCATCGCTTCCAATACCGTTCTTGGCGTTCCTTCCCTATATGAAGGCAATACATAAACAGAACACTGTTCGGTAAATTTACGAACATCAGGTGTTTCACCAAAATACTCTATACTACCATCATCTACGTATGACTGTACCACTTCCTGCGGAATTGCATCCGGCATAGGCTCTATAGCTCCAAGATACATACATCTCACATCAGGATATTTGCCATGAACAATGCGACAAGCGTCCAAATACTCTTTCACCCCTTTACTATAGAGTGCTCTTGAAAGCATAAAGAAAACGGGCTTTTCTGGTAAAGGAGCCACTGCAAAATGTTCCATATTGACTCCCGAACCATTCACCACATTGCATTTCTCTGCTTTTACCAAATGTTTCTGGAGGAATTCTGCAAGGTCATCTTCATTCTGGAAAATCACATGATTGGCGCATGCGAGTCCTATCTTATAAAGAGTTTTACCAATTATACCTGTCAGTTTAGCCTTCATCGTCTTGGCTATAAACAGATATCCCGCGCCAGTAATCATTGAAGTTCTGCTCTTAACTCCAGCCAGTTTAGCCGCCATTGCCCCATAGATAGCGGGTTTTATGGTATATCCTAAAGTGGCGTCAGGCTTCTCTCTTTTCATCAACTTACGCAACTTCAACATGTACTTAAGGTCCGCGATGGGATTCGTCCCGTTCTTATTGATAGGGATTAATTCAAAACGGGCTCCTAATGCAAGAATACGGTCAACATCAATTTCATTGGGACCAGTAACAATCACTTCGTATCCTTTACTGATAATTGTTTTAATCAGGTCTCCACGGAAATTGTAAGCTGTTCTGTTTTTGGGTGAAATAAGAATAAACTTCTTCATTGAGCCAAATATGCCTTCAAATTATTGTATATTACATTAAACATTCTCTCGTTATTCCCACTGGACACAAAAGAATTGTGGGGAGACAATGCCACATTGGGTAATTTCCACAAGGGAGATTCTGCGGGCAACGGTTCCTCTTCGAACACATCAAGGGCAGCAAACAGGTCTGTCCGCAGGTTCAATACTTCAACAAGAGGGTCTGTATCAATCAAGCCGCCACGGGCAATATTGACAAGAATCGCATCTTGCTTCATCGCTTTGAGTATTACAGAAGAAATCATGTGGCGTGTTTCGTCTGTTAAAGGTGCCGTCAACACTATGATGTCGTATTCACTAACCTCGGATAACAGAGCATCCACATGATGAACTGAATCAAAATATGGTCTATCACCCAAGAAAACATCATATCCCACTACACTAACCCCAAAAGCTGTTAATCTTTTGGCAACTTCCTGTCCAATATTACCTGCACCAACTATAGCAGACCTTGAACCATTGAGTTCTCTTAGTCTTCTTTCTTTCTCCCAAACAGCATTCTTTTGATTATCATTAAAAAAAGAAAGGTGTTTAAAATGCTCCAGAATTCTTGTCAATGCCCATTCTGCCATAGGGATGCTATACACCCCGCGTGCATTATTAATGGTAATACCTCGACGTTTTATTTCCTCCAGAGGCACACGATCAAATCCGGCACTCGTCAATTGAATATACTTGAGGTTAGTGAACGAATCTATACTATGAGACAACAGAGGCCATTACAGACTGTAGCCTCAATCTCACCAGCCGCAATAGGCAGTGACTCAGTTTCCTGTTGTAGGAACAGCACTTCACAGCCCAATTGTTGTAATGCCTCTATTTGGTCTGGATGATACCTAAAGGCTCCTGTCAATAATACTTTCATATTGATTAGGGTGAACTTTCATACTAAGTTGTACTCAAACTTTTGAGTTCAAATTCGTTTTTAATCAAAAGGGCAAAATGCTATTAAGGGTAAAGACGGCATTAAGCATCCTTGACCTGTTCACAGTCTGCTCTTTATCCACAACCCTTATATTCATATCGAAGAGTTCCTTATTCAACAATTTCTTCATATCCAAATGGTGCTGATCGTTTAACCTCTTCTCAAATGGAACTCTATTCATCAAATCGAGCCAAATACGGTTATTATATAGAATCGTAATATCAGTATAATATTTCATTTCACTGATATCCATCGCCCCTTTACTACTAATCATCACCTCATGCTGGTGCATATCAGAAGGGTCGAAGCCTTTAGGGAGTTGCCAATATCCATATTTAACCATAAAGTCAGAGAATATTTTATCTACTTTATGTGCCAAACACCTATTAGTCAGGAATATCTTATAAAGGTTTCTAAACAATTTAGGCGACATCTTTGGAAATGACTTCCTATGGTAATATTTGTACCAATAGGCGCGCACCGATTCTGATACCCATGACTTGATCTCCACATCATAGTCTAAGTGCTTTGCCAAAAATATACGCTTACGTGTCTCATTTTCAAATCGCTTCACAATATATCCGTTCGTATGATCTATTATTTCTTTTTGCAACAAAAAGTCTTCAATATTATCACTACTATCGGGTATCTCATATAAGTCATACGCCACATTGAAACGTTTTGCAATGGTCTTGGCAGCTTCAACATCGGGCACCTCTTTGGGGGCTGATAAATAACTAAACACTCTTAATTTATCATAGTGGCCATTCAGGGCTGCAAACGTAGTATTACTATCTATACCGCCTGTCAGAGAAATTGCGGGTCGTTTCCATTTCTTCATAACAAGGGCTGCTCCGTTTTTTAAAATACCAGCAGCCTGCTCTACGGCCTCCCTATACTCACTGTCAGCCAGTTCCTCTACGTCATGTAGCGGATAGAATCGCTTCACATCTATCTTTTTCCCACTGAAGGTGTATTCAATATTAGGGACAACACGGGTCACTTCTTTGAATGGAGAAAGATCCCCAGGAAGATAACTACCCATAATGCGACCATACCATTTATACTCGACCAATTCTCGTGCTATAGGTTGCATTTCCAAATCATACAGGTCACCTATTATTTGTGGGTGTGATGTTAACATGATGTTATTGTCAACCAGCCCGTAGAAAGTTGACTGCATCCCGGATGGGTCGGTTATGAAATGAATCTCTTTGTCATTATACCATCCCATTGCAAAAATGCCGGTAAGCTCACTGATGGAATGCCAAAAACTATCCTTTCCATAATCTTTCGCTATCTTTTGCAGTTCCTTTTCCTCTTCCCATTCCAGGGTAAAAGGATTATACGCATGCCCAAAGAGAAAGAACGTCCTTCCTTCAACTGTAACATGATGAACCTGCATCTTTTCCTGAGTCATAAGATAGAATCTCCCAACTTTCTCGGATTTCCAGTGTCCGTAAAAAGGGAATTCCGACATCTTATCCTCGAAGGATTTTTCTGTTAACAACCAGCTCCTTACGAAGAGCTTATCCTGAAAATTTTCAAGATTATCTAATCTCTTTTTTAACTCTACCGTATTCATTTTTGCTTTTGAATTGTTCTTGCTTAGAAAGGCAAAACGCTATTGAGCGTAAAAATAATATTTAACAGGCGTGCTCTATTTGCGGTTTCTGCCATATTAACCACTCGAATATTCATATCAGCCAGCTCTTTATTAAGATAACGCTTCATATCGATATGGTGCTCGTCAGAAATACGCTTAGCTAATGGAGCCCGGAATAGTAAATCCAAGAAAATACGGTTATTATAGAGGATAGTAATATCAGTATAATATTTCATTTCACTGATATTCAAACCGCCCCAGCTACCCCATGTCACTTCATTAAAATGCATATCTGCAGGCAGATAACCTTCAGGGATATTATAATAATCATACTTCTCGATATATTCCTTAAAGACCTTATCTACCTTGTGGGCAAGACTCCTGTTAGTAGTGAATATCTTATATAGATTTCTGTACAACTTAGGACTTAACTTAGGCATAGAGGTTCGACCATAATGCTTATACCAATAAGCACGAATTGTTTCACTAACCCAAGACTTCACTTCTACATCGTATGGCAGATTCTCTTCCAGATATATACGCTTTCTGGTCTCGTTCTCCTTACGATTCACAATATAACCATTAACATGAGCAATCATATCCCTCAACAGTTCAAAATCTTTGACCTCATCATTGGTTGATGGGATATGGTAAAGTGTAAAGTTACAATTGAAATGCTTTGCAATCTTTTCTGCCGCTTCAACATCAGGTACTTCTTTAGGAGCCGACAAGTAACTAAAAACATCGATATCCTTATAATGACCGTTAAATGCAGAGTACGTTGTATTACTATCTATACCTCCGGTCAGAGAGACTGCAGGCTTCTTCCATTTTTTAAGTACTAACTCTGCGCCATTCTTCAATATATCAGCAGCTTGTTCAATAACTTCCTGGTACTCTTTTCCTTCAGCATCATGGACAGGGCGTTTCGGGTAAAAACGGTTAACTTCTACCTTACCGTCCTTATAAGTATAGGAGATATTAGGAACAACACGGGTTACTTCCTTGTAGGTGGACAAATCACCAGGAAGATAACAACCCATTACTCGCCCATACCACTTATAATTAACGAGTTCCTTAACAATATCTTGTATTTCCAGATTATACAAATCACCTATAATTTGGGGGTGGCTTGTCAACATACAATTACCATCTATAATCCCGTAATAGGTTGATTGCATACCCGAAGGGTCTGTAATGAAAGTAATCTCCTTGTCATTATACCATCCTAACGAAAAAATGCCTGTAATTTCATCTATGGCTCGTTGAAATCCTTCCTTACCATATTCCGAAGCGATTTTTTGTAATTGTTTTTCTTCCTCCCACTCCATTGTGAAAGGGTTATAACAATGACCAAATAGGAAAAAAGTAATGCCATCAACTGTTACATGATGCACAGAGGCCTTTTCTTGCACCATAAGATAAAATCTTCCTACTTTCTCTTCTTTCCAATGCCCATAAAAGGGAAAATCATTCAGTTTGTCTGTAAACGGCTTCTCCGTGAGTAACCAACTTCTTACAAACAGCTTGCCTTGCAAATCTTTGCGAGCATCAAGCCTTTTCTTTAACGAATCAGTTTTTTCCATATTGATTTATAATTTATTTTCCAACGATCTCCTTTACTGCTTTTTTTACTGCTTCTTGGTTATTCAAAAAATAATCAAGATTACCTTGCTCTTTTTGATTGGCAGCCTCCTGTTCCAACATTCTGATATCCTTAATACCTTTATCAAAAATATGTTTGATTTCCTCAGGATCCCTTACAACATCGGTATTACAAAAACTTCGTGAAACAATAACCATTGAACTTCCTAATCGGTAATGCTCTTTCAAAACCATTGAGCCAGGCATAGCGCCACCGTCAAGCGTTGCAATACCACCAAAGCCATATGGAATCCCTTTGGCTTTAATTTTTGAACCAAGTTTTTCTACCGTTCCGTCTGCTAACAACTCGAACATGAACTTCATTCCCAATTGCAGATGCATATCATTGAGACCAAGATGAATCATATCAATTCCTGGTACTTCAAGAATATCATCTATCAAACTGGCAGCTTCTACCGTTTCAACCAGTAAAAGAGTTTTTGCTCGACCATTCACATAACCAATGAACTGTTTTACCTCCTCAACGGTTTTGAAGAATGGAAGCATCAGTATGTCTGCACCGGCTAAGATGGAAGCATCTATCTCATCTTTAGAGGACGGATAGTCGGATAAAGCATCATGGATGGGGTTTACCCTTACTAGCACTTTTGCCTTCTGAACGGCATTTTTTATGTTTCTAACATCCTCAACTGTGTGATGATTCTGAACGGTATCTAGTCCTCCTTGCCTGGAGTCCTTACCAATAAACTCCATATCAACAAATATCCAGTCAACACCCGCATCTTCTGCAATACGAGCCACATCTGGACGTTTTGTGATATACATTAAGTTCAACATAGTATGAATGAATTCGTTATTTTTTTACGCCAGTTTCTCCGACGTTTTCATTATCTGCATTAGTCACGACTTTGAATATGGTCATCCAAAAGATTTTCCAATCCAAAGCAAAAGACAAGTGCTCAACGTAATAAACATTCAGTTCAATTCTTTCCGGCCAGGGTACCTCTTTTCGTCCATTCACCTGTGCCCATCCCGTAATACCAGGGCGGACATCAAACATGTGTTTTTGGTGCTCATCATACTGGTCGTAAGGCCACGGGTGATATGTCAAGGCTGGCCGAGGTCCAATTAATGACATATCACCTTTGAGAATATTCACCAGCTGAGGCAATTCATCTATGCTAGTTGCACGAAGAATACGTCCTACTTTGGTAATGCGGGCATCGCCTTTATATGAATACACACCAGTCCCCTGTTTCTCTGCTCCAACACACATGGAGCGAAACTTGTACATATTGAATGGCACACCACCAACGCCCAAGCGTTGCTGCTTGAAAATAACGGGCCCTTTGCTATCTAATTTAACCCAGATTGCTACAATTAATAATATCGGGGATAAAACGATTAATGCGATTGCAGCAATAAGTACATCAAATAATCTCTTTATAAACTTATACATTATTCTGAAATAAAATGATTCAGTATTTCAACGTAATTATGGAAATCAAACGTTCTATCTTTGTGACAATAATCCTTCATTTCCTTTCTTTTCTCATAAGGTAAATGAAGAATTTTATGTAGCTGATTACATATTTCTTCGGCATCTAAGGAATCTATCAAAAATCCATTATTCCCGTTATTTATGAAATGTGGTATATCGCTAGTTGCATTTGTGATTACAGGAGTGCCACAAGCTATGGACTCAGAGAATTTTGTTGGAAATCCTGCTGTATTCGGAAGATTCTTATCCCTAAAGAATATCGAATAATCTCCTTTTTTTAATACAGATAATGCCTCTCTATTGGGGACACGACCGTAAAAGCAAATACTCTTTTCGATATTATCTGGTATAATCCCAAAAGAATTCTCAAATTGCAGACTAGTCATTCCAATAATGTCTAAACGAAATTGATCCGTCGGATAACGCTTTTTTAACGCAGAAAAAGACTTAACAATAATATCCAGACGATCTTTCATGCCGTTTCCAGGACTTCCAACATAACAGAAAGAAGTATAATCTCTTTCACCAGATTGCGACTCACTCCTCCATTTCTCATCAGCCACATCAATCAAGCCAGGAATCCATACCGTTTTTTGATTCTTACTACGATAGAAGTTATCAATATAACTACTGATGCTAATTATACCATCTAGTTTTAATTGTATTTTATACATTCTGTTATCTACGTCACGCTTTTTTATTGCGCGCCATAGAAATCCGCCTTCGTTTATATCAAACCATTCGGTACAGTCTGCATAAAGACGAATTCTCCTTCTTCGGCAATATCCAAGTAAACGCTCGGAGGCCCAAGAAGGATAATTATAAATAACCACAATAGTAGGATGAACTATTTCAATATACCTAATCAGCCATCCTGCAGTTAAAAGATACTTTAACCATTCTGTCGTTTTACATGGATTTTGGAAGCAATAATAATCAAAGCCAAATACTTGTGATTTTCTGAAGCGTGCTTCCTTGGTTACTTCATTAATACATCCTAACAAAACTACTTCATGACCAGCTTCTCGGAATGCTTTAGCGTTTCCTATCACACGATGAGCAGCGGCATTTCCATCTGGGAGAATAAAATTCCCCACGTACAATAATCTCTCCATTATTACAAGAAGGGATGCTCAAATATTTACAATCTACCGTCAACAATGTTACGATCCAACGTACACTTCACATCAAAGATTACATGCTTCTCCTTCAACAAAGATGGAACATCAAGACCTTCGAACTTCTTATGCGCAACAGCAGCAATGGCAGTATCAAATTTCTCCAAAGGCAGTTCATTCACAATCTCAATGCCATACTCCTTCTTTGCAATAGCAGGATTAGCCCATGGATCATAAACCGTAATATCTACATTATACTCCTTTAATGCTTTATAAATGTCGATAACTTTAGTATTACGCACATCTGGGCAATTTTCCTTGAAGGTGAAACCAAGAATTAAAATATGCGAGCCAAGGACCTGAATGCCCTTCTTCAGCATGTGCTTAATGGTCTCGGTAGCAACATACTCGCCCATACCATCGTTCATACGGCGACCAGCGAGGATAATCTCGGGATTATAGCCATGCCGTTGAGCACACTGCGCCAGATAATATGGATCTACGCCAATACAGTGACCTCCCACCAATCCCGGGCGGAATGGCAAGAAATTCCATTTTGTACCCGCAGCCTCCAATACATCGAGCGTATCAATACCCATCTTGGTAAAGATCTTAGAGAGTTCATTTACAAATGCAATATTGATATCACGCTGAGAATTTTCAATCACTTTAGCAGCTTCTGCAACTTTGATGGTAGGAGCAAGGTGAGTACCAGCAGTAATTACACTACTATACACCTCGTTGATATATTTGCCAATCTCAGGAGTAGAACCAGAAGTCACCTTCTTGATATGCTCTACGGTGTGCTGTTTATCACCAGGATTGATGCGTTCTGGCGAATAGCCACCATAGAAATCCACATTCATCTTCATACCACTGACTTTCTCGACAACTGGAATACACTCGTCTTCAGTCACTCCAGGATAAACCGTACTCTCATAAACCACTACATCACCTTTAGA
>JAEEGJ010003577.1_pt1 | contig 58270 bp, 48 predicted proteins | sample 8958761 | NCBI WGS metagenome assembly JAEEGJ01 (sample SAMN16246546, study PRJNA631951) | gut metagenome | biome: gut microbiome; feature: rumen; material: RS-attached | host: Bos | place: Iran: Karaj | collected 2018-10 | reverse complement strand
TTGCCGACTCTTCTTCCCCTACCGCCGCAGGCAGTACAAGGAGTACGGATGACTGTTCCTCTGCCTCCGCAGGTAGGACAGTCCTTGGTAACCATGGTCATGCCGAAGAGAGTCTGTGTCTGCTGCTGAACGCGGCCCTGACCCTTACATGTGGGACACGTCTCGGGAACGGTACCGGGCTGAGCGCCTGAACCCTTACAGCTTGTGCAGAGTTCTTCCTTAGTTACGGTAATATCCTTCTCGCAACCGAAAGCCGCTTCCATGAACTCGAGAGTCATGCCGTACTTAAGGTTTGCACCCTTCATGGGACCGGTTCTTCTGGAACGTGTAGATCCTCCGAATCCGCCGCCGAAGAATGAGTTGAAGATATCGCCGAGGTCTACGTCGTAAGCGCCGCCGAATCCGCCTGCGCCTCCGCCGAATCCGTTGGGATCGACACCCGCATGACCGTACTGGTCATACTTTCTCTTCTTATCGGAATCAGAAAGAACGGCATAAGCTTCGTTTACTTCCTTGAACTTCTGCTCAGCAACGGCATCACCCGGATTGAGATCCGGATGATACTGCTTTGCCATCTTTCTGTATGCTTTTTTGATCTCGTCCTCCGAAGCGCCTCGGCCTACGCCTAACACTTCGTAGTAATCGCGTTTTGAGTCAGCCATCAGAAGTCTCCGCCTGCGTTCTTAAATCCTTCGTCACCGTTGTTGTCGTCCTGTGTGAAAGGGTTAGCTCCGCCTGTGAAAGGGTTGCCGCCTGCAGCACCTGCATCTGCGCCTGCTGCGCCGTAGCCTGCAAAGTCCTCAGGGTTGGGAGCACCGGATGCTGCGCCGCCTGCTGCCTGATAGAGCTTCTCGGAAAGCTTGTAGATAGCCTGTGTAAGGGCTTCTGTGTCACGCTTCATAGCCTCGGTGTCATCCTTGGCAATGGAATCCTTGAGCTTGGCGATAGCGTCGTTTACAGGCTGCTTGTCGGAATCGGAGAGCTTGTCTCCTGCATCCTTCATGGTCTTCTCTGCCTGATAGCAAGCTGACTCAGCCTGGTTCTTGACCTCGACCTTCTCCTTGTTGGCCTTGTCCTCAGCTGCGTGCATCTCAGCTTCCTTGACTGCCTTCTGGATGTCTTCCTCACTCATGTTGGAAGAAGACTGGATCGTGATCTTCTGCTCACGGCCTGTTCCCTTATCCTTTGCGCTTACGTTAACGATACCGTTAGCGTCGATATCGAATGTAACTTCGATCTGCGGAACTCCGCGGGGTGCGGGTGCGATACCGTCAAGGATGAAGTTGCCCAGTGTCTTGTTGTAAGCAGCCATCTCACGCTCTCCCTGGAGTACGTGGACCTCAACCTGTGTCTGGCCGTCAGCTGCCGTAGAGAAGATCTGGCTCTTCTTTGTAGGAATGGTCGTGTTGCGCTCGATCATCTTCGTGCAGACACCGCCCATTGTCTCGATACCGAGAGAAAGAGGTGTAACGTCGAGGAGCAGGAGACCCTTAACGTCGCCTGTGAGGACTGCTGCCTGGATGGCTGCGCCGATAGCAACGCACTCGTCAGGGTTGATGCCCTTGAAAGGCTCCTTGCCGAAGTAATTCTTAACTGCATCCTGAACTGCAGGAATTCTTGTGGAACCGCCTACGAGGAGGATCTTGTCGATATCCGAAGGAGAAACGCTTGCATCGCTCATAGCGCGCTTAACGGGATCCATCGTCTTCTGAACGAGGTCAGCGGTAAGCTCATCGAACTTAGCTCTTGTGAGCGTGATGTCGAGGTGCTTAGGACCTGTAGCGTCTGCCGTGATGTAAGGCAGGTTGATGTTGGAAGAAGTAACGCCGGAAAGCTCGATCTTTGCCTTCTCTGCTGCTTCTCTCAGTCTCTGCATTGCCATACGGTCGGATCTTAAGTCAACGCCGTCAGAAGTCTTGAATGACTCTACGAGATAGTCAACGATCTTGTTGTCGAAGTCGTCACCGCCGAGTCTGTTGTTACCTGCAGTTGCAAGAACTTCGAAGACTCCGTCGCTGATGTCGAGGATGGATACATCGAACGTACCGCCGCCCAAGTCGAAGACGAGGATCTTCTGGTCGGTTTCCTTATCGAGACCGTAAGCAAGTGAAGCTGCCGTAGGCTCGTTGATGATCCTCAAAACCTCGAGGCCTGCGATACGGCCTGCGTCCTTTGTAGCCTGACGCTGTGAGTCTGTGAAGTATGCAGGAACAGTGATAACAGCCTGTGTTACCGGCGTTCCGAGATAAGCTTCAGCATCGCTCTTGAGCTTGGACAGGATCATTGCGGAGATCTCCTGAGGAGTGTACTGTTTCTCGTCAATGATTACCTTGTAGTCGGAACCCATCTCACGCTTGATGGAAGAGATCGTTCTCTCAGGGTTTGTGACTGCCTGTCTCTTTGCAACCTGGCCGATGAGACGCTCGCCGGCCTTAGTAAAACCTACTACTGAAGGTGTCGTTCTGTTTCCTTCGGGATTCGGGATGACTACCGTCTCCGAACCTTCCATGACCGCTACGCACGAGTTCGTCGTACCTAAGTCAATACCAATTACCTTTGCCATAAGTGTTATCCTCCCTTATTATGCTTTCTTGCTTTCAAGGATCTTATCAACGATGCCGTATTCGAGAGCTTCCTGAGCGGTCATCCAGTGATCCCTGTCCGTGTCCTTCATCAATGTCTCGATGTCCTTGCCGCAGTTGTCAGCGAGGATCTGGTTGAGACGCTTTCTGGTGTCCTTAATGTGATCCGCAGCGATAAGGATCTCGGTAGCCTGACCCTGAGCTCCGCCCAAAGGCTGGTGGATCATGACCTCGGCATTAGGCAGGATGCATCTCTTGCCCTTGGTTCCTGCAGAAAGAAGAACGGAACCCATTGAAGCTGCCATACCCATGCAGATCGTCTGCACGTCAGGCTTGATGAGCTTCATCGTGTCGTAGATCATCAGACCGTCGGAAACAGATCCTCCGGGGCTGTTGATGTAGAACTGAATATCCTTATCGGGGTCCTCTGCCTCAAGGAAGAGGAGCTGAGCCGTGATAAGGCTTGCTGTAACGTGGTTTACCTCTTCGGAAAGGATTACGATCCTCTCCTTGAGGAGTCTTGAATAGATGTCGTAAGCGCGCTCTCCGCGGCCGGTCGTCTCAATTACGGTAGGGACTAAACTTGACTTGATCAAATCCATTTTTATTATCTCCTTTGTTTTTTACTTATCAGTTGGCGACCTGCACCACGACGTGCCTGATCACTTTTCCTTTGTACATATAGCCCTTGGTGAAGACCATTGCTATCTCCTGCTCTCCCAGGTCTTCATCCTCAACGTGCATTACCGCTTCGTGAAGATTGGGATCGAACTTCTCACCGCGCTCGGCCTTGATCTCCTCAACACCGATCTTGGTAAGGATATCTCCTGCCTGTCTGCCCAAAAGCTCGATGCCTTCGATAACCTTGTCTATCGAGTTCTCGTCAGCACCTTTTGCAGTCTCAACGGCACGGTCGATATTGTCGAGAACGGCGAGGAACTCCTTTGCGACATCCGCGACAGCATCGGCGTAAAGATTCTCTTTCTCCTTCTGGGTGCGCTTCCTGTAGTTGTCGTATTCGGCATACAGGCTCATGTAGCGCTTCTCGAGTTCTTCGCTCTTGTTGTCCGAGTCTTCGGCTGCTTCTTCAGCCTCAGCGCTCTCCTCTTTCTCTTCAGCCCCGTCGGCTGTCTCTTCAGTTTCTTCGGCAGAAGCAGCAGTCTCTTCAGCTTTAGCTTCTTCCGAGACCTCTTCCTCCTGCTCTTTCAGGATCTCTTCGTCCTTGTTTTCTTCCATCCTTACTTATCCTTTCGTTATATTTTTTCTATATCATCAGGTGAGCTTCTTGAGCTCTTCGTTGAGTTTCCTCTTAACGAAATCCATCTTGGAGATTACCCTGGAATAGTCCATTCTCTTGGGTCCGATGACGCCGATGTTTCCCGAAACGGTATCTCCCATGTTGTAGGTCGCGGTAATGAAGCTGCAGTCATCCAGACCTTCGAGCGTGATCTCCTGACCGATCCTTATCATGTAGGAATCCTTCTTGCCGCTGCTTGCCGCCTGATTCTCCATCTCGTTGACGTAACCTGCGACCATACCGGAATCGGAAAGCGTACCGAGGAGGTCTCTGGCGCGGCCCAGCGAACTGAAATCGGGGAAAGCGAGCATCTTATGCTCACCTTCAAGATAGATGGAGAGCTGGTCAGCCTGCTTGATGGCGGTGTAAGCCTCATAAAGAACCTGCTTGAGGAGCGGATTCGGGATCTCGGTATCCTTTGCCGCTGACTCGACCGTAACGAGCGTGATCTCGTCAAGAGGCTTTCCCATAAGGTTCTTCTCGATCGCTCCGGAGAGCTTGATCATCTGCTCGTCGGTAAGGAAATTAGGGATCCTTACTATCTTGTCCTTAACGACACCTGCCGAAAGAACGAGCACCACGAGAGCCTTGCCGGGCTCGATCATGAGGATCTTGATCTGCTTGAGAAAACTCTTTCTGAGCCTGGGGCTCATTGAAAGGGATACGAATCCGGTCGTCTCGGAGAGCGTGTGCGTAGCGCTCTTAATGAGCTCTGCGGCTTCATCGACGGTGCCTGAGATATTCGCCTCGATCTCTTCCTGCTCTCTGGCGGAAAGCGTATCGATCTTCATCAGCGAATCGACGTACTCGCGGTAACCGCGGTCGGAAGGAACGCGTCCTGCCGAGGTATGGGGCTTCTCGATAAAGCCGAGCTTCTCGAGTTCAGCCATGTCGTTTCTAAGCGTTGCGGAGCTGACCTGAAAATTATGGCGCTCGATGAGCGACTTGGAACCGACAGGCTCGTTCGTGGCGACGTAGTCGTCAACAATGGCCTGAAGTACTCTCTTCTTGCGATCGTCAAGTTCCATCTTGATCTGCCCCTTTCCGTTCGATTAGCACTCACTGCTTCCGAGTGCCAACAACAATATACTATCAAAGTCAAAAATAGTCAAATGGTAATGTGAGGCAGAATGTAGTGAATCGCAAAACGCCCTGTTACAGGGGATCAGAGGAAATCTTCCATGACCTGATTGGCAAGATCCAGCCCCTTTTCAGTCAGGAATATCCTTTGACCTTCAGCCCTGAGAAGACCCTTTCCGATATTGTCTGAAAGCTCGTTTTTATAGACTTCTTCGAATCTTTTTCCGAATCTTTTATAAAACTCGGCGGTATCTATCCCTTTCGAAGTGCGCAGCTTAAGGAAAGGATATTCTCTCATTCTGTCCTCTAAACCGAGCCTTTCCTCGCAATATAAAAAGCCTTCCACGGAATCAGTTTCATCCCCGGTAAAGCCCAAAAGCCTTAAGACGTCATCTTCTTTAATATTTCCCGCGTATTTAATATAAGATTCCACATTATCGTAATGCCCGAACCTTACGGAACCCAGGAACCCGTGAGCTCCGGCGCCGATGGCGTAATAATCCCTGCCGTCCCAGTAAGCAGTATTGTGACGGCTCTCAAAGCCCAAAGCCGCGCTGTTGGATATCTCATAGGGGATAATGCCTTTGTCTTTGAGAAAGTCCCTGACCGCATGGTACATGGCGCGCTCGGTATCAGGCGGCACCAAGTCCTCTATATTGTCCTTATATCTTTCATAAAACTCAGTTCCCTCTTCGATCATGAGCGAATAGGTACTGATGTGCTTAACGCCCTTATCAAGGACAGTCTGAAGGTCTTTCAATATACCTTCCGCATTCTGCCCGGGGACACCCGTTATAAAGTCTGCGGAAACGTTCGTAAAACCGGCTTTAAAAGCAGCATCGAGTGCCGCCAGTGCCCCCTTGGAATCGTGGAGCCTGCCGAGCGTCTTCAATATCCCGTCATCAAGTGACTGGATACCCATGGAAAGACGGTTGAAGCCGCTGTTAAGATACGCTCTTCCCTTCTCTTCCGTAAAAGAAGCGGGATTGACTTCCAAAGTGATCTCGGCGTCAGGTCCGATCCCGAAAGATGAGGTTATGGTCTCAAGAAGTCCGCAGATAAGTTCTTCGGGTACACATGAAGGCGTTCCGCCTCCGAAATAAACAGTATCAGGACCGTCGTCACATACTGCGCCGTGTTCTTTGTCAAAGCCTGCCCAGAAGCGCGCCTCTTTAACGGCCGCTTCATAATACGGCCCGGCGCATGACCTGTCTGTTATCGAGTAAAAGTCACAGTACGGGCATTTGCGGACACAAAAAGGATTGTGGACGTAGATGTGTCTTCCCATCAGAAACTGCGTTTCCTGTAGATCGACACAGGGTTCTTCAGAGCCGTGACGAGTGCCATCTTGAAATTCTTAAAGCTCGGCGAGATATTGTTCTCGGGCTGCATGAACCTGGATATCTCTTCAGCCCATCTTGCCTTGTAGTGTCCGATAGCCGGATAACCGATATCTATCAGCTTATCGGCGTTCTCGCTTATTGCCCTGCAGAGCACTTCCCAGGTTCCGCAGACGGAATCCTGCTCGTAGGAATCAAGCACCTTTTTATCACACTGCGGATATGCATCAATTACCGCCTGCCTGTCGCCTAACATCCATGCCTCGATCTCCTCAGTGCTTAAGCCGACGATGCTCCTTATGTCCGGAGCGTACTTACGCGCAGTCTCATACAGTTCTTTTCTCAAGGCTTCAGGATCGTTGTTGTCTGAATCCATGGCGATTATGAGGATGATCTCTTTACCCCCGTAAACGTTGTTGTAAGCCCGCAGTTTTGCAGGAAGCAGATCCAGGAGCGAGCTCGCGAACTTCGGCGGCTTGGAATCGGGTTCCTTGGGCAGACTTCCGCATCCGCGGTGGGGTCTTACATTTACCTGTGCTTTGGTGCCTTCCGCGCTGCAGATCCTCTCAACGGAACGCTCAACGACTACGGCACCGGATTTATCTTCTGAAAGTATCTCGATCAGCATATATCAGTTTGTTTCCTCGTCGGAATCCAGATGGCCCGCATACCATATAGCGCCCATTCCGACGCCCTGCCTGAACATTTCGGTAACGAGCGGATCATCACCCGCGCATCTTATGGTCACGTCACCGTTTTCTTTCTCGAAAGTTCTTTCAAAGATCCAGACTTCCTTAGGCGACAAAGTCTCGATGATGTACGGATTATGCGTCGAAAAGATTATCTGGCAGTAAGGGTTCTTAAGTGTATATGCCCTCATCTCATCTGCGAGGATATCGACCATGTCATGGTAAAGATCCTTATCGGGTGTCTCGATGAAGATGGTCGATCTGGGTGCGCCGTCACGCAGAAGGAGCAGATAAAGGAAGAGCTTGTCCGGGCTTTCCTTCAGGACCTCGGGGAGGCTCTTCTTATGCTTCATCGTAGGTATCTTGGATTTGATCTCGGATACGATCTGCTCATATGCAGCCTCATCCTTCATCTTCATGTATTCAAGGACGTTGCCGACATTGGAACCCATGCTGTTAAGGTGCTTGTGTCCGCCGGGCGCTCCGCCGTCATGGAAATAGGTGCTCTGTTCCTCGGAAGAAAAACTGCAGAAGAACCAGCCCCTGATCTCTTTCATGAGTTCCACGAAGATCTTGTATTTTGTCAGCTTGCCGTAAAGGCTGAGAGCAGTAAGGTGCTCGTCATCCAAAAAGACCTCGCCCGTCTTTTCTTCTGAAGGTGAAGAATAAACGATCGTTCCGCTTCCCTCACGGATATCGAGCATCGTTACGATCCTGATCTCATTTCCGTCCTCTACGGTAGTCCGGACCTTCTCAAAACAGATATAGGGACTCTTGTAGATATTCGTTGCGATCCCTATCTCATACTGGATGTACTTGGGCTTATGAGTCTCGCTGTCCTCGATCTTGAAAAACACCCTGAATACGGAAGGATTGGAAATATCAGGTGACATATTTGCAAAACCGGGTCTTCCCTTGCTCAGGGAAGCTTCGGCACAGCCTTCGATTATCACGTCCTGAAGGAATGAAAGGCATCCCATAAAGCTGGTCTTGCCCGTACTGTTGCGTCCGACAAGCGCATCCAGGTTACGGAGCCTGTTGTGCACGGCCTGGTCCTTGTCTTTTGCGATCTGTATGCTCTCTTCGATAAGGATACCCGCAAGGTCCTTGTCAAAGACGTCAAAGTTTTCTATCTCAACACCGAGGATCATGTCATACCCCCTGTTCTTATAAACAGACGGTCGCAGAGTTTGCGGCCGTCAGTAGTGATCAGTTAAATCTTTAAAGATTACTGGCTGTCCTGAAGCGCAGATTCGATCTCCGCAAGGTTCGACTGGATCTTAGCAACGTTCTCGTTAAGCGTTCCGCTGACATTCTCGAGGAGCTGCTTAACGTAAAGGTGAGCGTTCTTTCTGAGGTCTTCAGCCTGTGCCTCTGCATTGGCAATGATCTTTGCGGCCTCTTCCCTTGCGCCCTTGGTGATCTCGTGGTCATTGACCTTCATGGCATACATGCGGTTTGCATCGTCAATGATCTTCTTGTTCTTTTCACGAGCCGTGCTGATGATGTCCTGAGCGCGGGCTACGATATCGTTTGACTGGGCAACGGCACCCGGCAGGTTGTTCTTCAATATCTGGAGTGAGTTGACAGTTTCAGTCCTCTCGATAGAGCACTTGTCCGAAAAAGGCACACTCGAAGCATCCTTGATCATATCAATCAAGTAATCAATGTGCTTGATGGCGTCGTAGCGCTGGCCTCCCTGATTGAAATTGCTGTTCTCCATTATGGTTTCCTTCCTTTCTTGAATTTGTCCTTTACCACGTCTATTATCTCGGCAGGCACCATCTTTGAAATGTCACCGCCGTAATATCCTACCTCTTTTACAATAGTCGATGATATGAGCGAAAGGTCATCCCTGCAAGGCAGGAGGACAGCGTCATATCCCGGATGAAGCAGTCTGTTCGCAAGTGCGAGTTCCGCCTCGTAACGGAAATCGGACTCTGATCTGATACCTCTTACAACAGCGCAGCAGTCGAGCTTGGTATAAAGATCGACCATGAGCCCGTCCCACTTCATAACCTTAATGTTATCAAGTCCGTCGCCCGCAAGAGACTTCCTGATGAGGTCCTCTCTTTCATCCAGCGAGAAAAGCGGAGTCTTGGCAGAGTTTTCCATGACGGCCACGACAAGCTCGTCGCACAGCTTGGCCGCGCGCCTTGCTATATCCCTGTGACCTCTCGTGAAGGGATCGAACGTCCCCGGGAAAAGCATTACCTTCAACTTTCCGTCTCCTCCGAGCATTTCTTAAAAAATGTTATCACGGTAGTCCCATAACTACAAGAACGAACACTTTTCAATTCCGCGACAAAATCCGCCGGAGGGTTGTCTGACGCATGTTCGACTATGAGCATTCCGCCGTCTTTGAGCATACCGAACCGGCATATGATCTCCCCCGCAGCAAGCACTGCCTCAGGCACCATCTTGTACGGAGGGTCCATGAATATAATATCAAATTTCTCTTCATTTGACCCGAGTTTCTCCAGAGCCTGCGTGAAACCTGCCTTGATGAACCTTATCTCAGGCGAATCCTTCATGCGGATCTTCTCGAGATTTTTGGATATTATCCTTGCCGGATCGCCGCCCTTGTCAACAAGCGTAGCGCGTACAGCGCCGCGGCTGACGGCCTCGATACCTATCTGTCCGGACCCTGAGAAAAGGTCTAAGAATTCGCTGTCCGGAACATCATTCTGGATTATCGAGAACAGGGCTTCCTTGACCTTGTCGGTAGTAGGCCTCGTCTTGTCTCCTTCGGGTGCGAAGAGCACCGTTCCCCTGAATCTTCCCGTTATTACTCTGGGCATGTCACAAAACTCCCATCTTCGATCCGAACCTCAGTTCGAACATCTCTTCTATATTCCTCTCGAGCGTTTCCGCTTCGCTTCCGCCCTTTGCAAGCAGCGCGTTTACGGCATCGCAGGCCTCAGAAGCTATGGGCAGGTCGGTATAAAGGTTCGCCGCGCGGAGCGTCGGAATGCCGTGCTGCCTTGTTCCGAAGAAGTCTCCGGGGCCCCTTATCTCAAGGTCCTTCTGCGCAAGCTCGAAGCCGTCCTGCGATTCGCACATCAGCCTCATCCTTGTAAGGGCAAGCTCTGACCTCGATTCGGAAACAAGTATGCAGTAGGACTTCTCCTTACCTCTTCCGATACGTCCCCTGAGCTGATGGAGCGTTGAAAGTCCGAACCTGTCCGCATCCATGATTATCATGATGTTAGCTCTCGGATTGTCGACACCTACCTCGATGACGGTCGTTGAGATAAGGATCTTTATCTCGCCCGACAGGAACTTTTCCATTGTATCAAGCTTTGTCTGCTCGTTCATCGAACCGTAAAGCACCGCTGACGGGAATCTTGCAGAGATCCCCGTTTCGTCGAGCTTCTGCTTCATCTGGATCACAGAAGTAATCTCCTTCTCGTCAGATCCGTCGTTGCCGATGATCGAATCGTCAGAAAGTTCGTCTTCGTTCTCGTCGATCCTTGCGCAGACGATGTATGCCTGCTGCCCTGATTCGAGCATCGATATAAGTGCATCCCTTGTTTCGGTGCTGTCTTTGGAAGCGGCAAACCATGTCGTGATCGCCTGTCTTCCCGCGGGCTTCTCCCTGATGACCGACGTCTTCATGTCGCCGTAAAGGACCATCGCAAGAGTCCTCGGTATTGGCGTCGCGGTCATGACGAGGTTATGAACGCTGTTGACGCCGCTCTCAAGATCCTTCTTGATGAGGAGCTTCTCCCTCTGCTTTACGCCGAACCTGTGCTGCTCGTCCGCAATGACCAGTGCGAGATCAGCGAAGTCTATGTCATCCGTAAGGAGCGCATGCGTGCCGATAATGACTGACGCTTCGCCGTCCTTTAGTTTTTCCTTTATCTCTTTCTTGACTGAAGCCTTAGTCTTTCCAAGCAAAAGAACGACATTGATCCCGCTGCCTTCAAGGATCCTGCAGGCATTGTCGTAATGCTGTCTTGCAAGGACGGAAGTGGGTGCGAGCATGACCGACTGCTTGCCCATGAGCGCAGTCATCGCCATCGCGAGTATCGCTACCGCGGTCTTTCCCGAACCTACGTCTCCCTGGACAAGACGGTTCATCGGAACGGTCGTCATCATGTCCTTCTGAATGTCTATTATCGCTTTCCGCTGATCGCCGGTGAGCGTAAATCCAAGGCCTTCAACGATCTTCTTCCAGCGTACGGCGACGTCTTTTGCAAGTTCGCTTCCGCTCTCGGGAACTACCTGCTCGGCTACTTCCTTAACGCTGGTCCCGCGGTTATAGAGCTTCATTCCTACTCCGAGAAGGATAAGTTCCTCAAATGCGATCTGGCGTCTTGCTTCCGACGCGTCATCGAGCGACTCAGGGAAATGAACCCTCCTGTATGCCTGCTCCATTGGTACGAATTTTTCCTTCTTCATCACATCTTCCGGGATGCAGCATTTGAGCTCGTTCCCGCAGAGATCCAATGCGGTCTTAATCCATTTGGAAAGCTGCCTTGAAGTGATGCCCGCGGTCAGATGGTACACGGGTCTGACAAGTTCGGAAGTGCTAATCTTGTCAGCCTTCTCGATATACGGATTCACCATCTGCGGAGTTCCCGCGAAATAAGTCAGTTCGCCGTGAACGAAACACCTGTCGCCTGCAGTAAACTTGTTCGCCAGATAAGGTGAATTGAAGAACATCAGCTTGATCCTTCCGGATTCGTCTCCGGCCATGAAGCTGAGCGGCTTTGCCCTGCTCCTTATGTTTATCGAAGGGGTGGTAAGGACCGTCAGGAACAAAGAGGCTTCATTTCCGCCTTCGCATGTTGAAACGCGCCCGACCGAGGTCCAGTCGTTGTATCTCCATGGCAGGAACGTTATCAGGTCATAGACCGTGTTTATCTCAAGCTTTGCAAGATGATCGGCAGCAGAAGGGCCTATGCCGTAAAGCACTGATACGGGACTTGAAAGACTTACGGCAGCCATCAGATACGCCTCCTGCAAAAGTCGGAAAGAGGGCACGCCCCGCAGTCAGGCGACTGCGCCTTGCAGTAAGTCCTTCCGAGGTCCACGGACAGATGTCCGATGGCGATCCACTTGTCTTCTTCAAATACCTTCATTATGTCTTTCTCAACCTTAGCAGGCTCATCGGAATCGGTGATGCCTATGCGCTTCATGACCCTCTTGCAGTGTGTATCGACAACGACCGCAGGCGTCCGGTAGATCTCGCCGACTATCAGATTGGCTATCTTCCTTCCTATGCCCCTGACCTTCATGAGTTCGTCGACATCATTAGGGATAACGCCTCCCCACTCGTTTACCATGCGCGACGCAAAATCCTTTACCGAAGCAGTCTTCGAGGCAGTAAGTCCGCAAGGCTTGATCACGGCAGCTATCTCTTCATCAGAAGCGTCAGCGACCGATCTCATGTCAGGGTACTTTTCGAAAAGATCCTTTGAAGTAAGATTAACCCTTTTGTCAGTGCATTGCGCGGACAATATTCCTCTTACCGCAAGTCTTTCGGGAAGATCAAAATCAAGCGAGCATGCTGAATCGGGAAACGCCTCATTCAAGGCGTTCCACGTCTGCTCTGCGAGTTTTGAACGTGATATCTTCGGCATGTCATTCCTGCCTGTTTTCGGGCGGGAACGGGAAATAGAAAACGAATCTGGCACCGCCAAGTTCAGTACCGTCCTCACAGGAAATGGTCTGCCCGTGTGCCGCAAGGATCTGTTTGCAGATGTAAAGACCTAAGCCGAAGCCTTCAACCTTACGTGAAGTATCAGCCTTATAGAAACTCTCAAAGATCCTCTTACGCTTGGATTCCTCAACGCCTGCGCCCGAATCCTCGATCTGGATCATGATCCTTCTGTTCCTGGGTTCAGATGTTGTCGTAACCTTTATGGAACCGCCCTGTGGAGTGAACTTGATCGCATTGGTGATAATGTTGATTATTACCCTGCAAAGCTGCTGCGCTTCGCCGAAGGCGATTATGCCCGGGCCGGGATCCAAAGACTTGATCACAGTAATGTCCTTATTGAAAAGCTGTGCTTCAAGGTTATCGACTATATCGTTGATCATGTCGCTGATGTTGAACTCTTCCATCATCTTCGGATCGACATGTGAAAGCGATGAAGCCTCCGTCATCTGCGTAACGAGGGTCCTGATCCTGTCGGACTGCTGCTTTATGAGCATCAGGTAATGATCGTGCTTTTCAGGCGGGATCGTACCGTCCGTCATTGCGGTAACGAATCCGTTGATCGAAGTGAGCGGAGTCCTTATATCATGGGCAATGGACGAGATGAACATCTGTCTGTCGCGCTCGGAGTTCTCCAGTGATTCGATCATGTTGTTGACCGTCATTCCCATTACCGTAAACTCCGAAGATACGGCAAAGCTCGAATAATCTTCAGGTTCTGAGAATCTCGGACTGACCCTTACCGAGAAGTCACCTTCTGCAACGCTCGCGATCGCCCTTGAAATGTCCTTGATCGGCATCAGGCTCAGATAAACGAAGACCGCATAGAGAATGATGGCGATAACCATTGAGATCATTGCGGGAATAAAGATAACGTTGATATATTCGGTAAAAGTCTCACCGGTAGATTCTATGTTCCTTACAAGCAGATAATATGGAGTTCCCTTGATCTGTCTGCAGCTGATCGACATAACTTTGCGCGGATCCTTGCTGCTGTCACCTGCTCTTCCGGCTTGCTCTGCACTTTTGATAAGATTCAGAACGCCTTTATCCGAAAGATAAGCGGTCCTTCCTGCGCCCTGTTCAACGGGAAGACTGTCTCCGGTTTCAAATTCCGTTGAATTCCTGCTGTAGATACGGCCTTCATTGTCAACAAAATAAATGGAACCGCTGTTCCGGTATATCTCCGAATTGATAAAGCGGTCCACTATCCTTGAATTCTTGAAATTGTCCGAGCCGTCATTGTCCATGGTATATCTGAACGTGCCCGTCTGCATTGAAGTAAGTGATGAAATGTCAGCAGACAGACTGTCGGCAACGGTATCCGTTCCCGTAATAACCTTGACGACAAGGCTGTTATACATATTCTCATAAGAGAGAAAGAGCAGGACGGCAAAGACCACGAGCGTGGTAAATACAAGGAATGTGATTATGAAAACGGCAAAATTAGCCGAGATCTTCCTTCCGCCGTCAGACTTGGGAGCCATGGATTACCTCGTCTCGAACTTATAACCCTTGCTCCAGACCGTCTTAATGCACCAATTCTGTTCCCTGTCAGGATTCTCGATCTTCTCTCTGATCCTCTTGATATGGACGTCAACCGTACGGGATTCTCCGTAGAAATCATAACCCCAGACGTTCTCAAGGAGCTGCTCACGGGTGAAAACGCGGTTGGGATTGGATGCAAGGAAGAAAAGAAGCTCAAGTTCCTTCGGCGGCATATAGATCTCATTGCCGTCAACGGTTACAACGTAACGTACCTTATCCACTGAGAAACCGGGATAAGTAATGATGTCTTCAGCCTTTCCGCCTTCCTGTTCGGCAGAAGCGCTATTATCTCTCTTCTCGGTACGTCTTAAGACAGCCTTGACTCTTGCAAGGACTTCCTTAGGTTCGAACGGCTTCGGAATATAATCGTCAGCACCGAGCTCAAGACCGATGATCTTATCGAGCGTATCAGTACGTGCGGTAAGCATGATGATGGGGGTGTCGGAAGTCTTTCTGATCTCACGGCAGATGTCGTTTCCGTCCATGCCGGGAAGCATGAGATCGAGAAGAACGATGTCAGGCTTGAACTGTGTGAAAACACCGACAGCCCTGTCGCCCTGCATGCAAGTGGAAACCTGGTAGCCTTCCTTCTCGAAATAGAGCTTGAGAACTTCGATAATTCCCGGATCGTCGTCAATGAGCAAGACTTTGTTAACTGCCATTAAATCACCCCTCAAACTACTTTTTGTTTATTCCTGCCGGAGAGCTTTAGAACTCCGGTTATCTGTTGTTTTCTGAGGAAGCCTGGTTCTCATCGGATATCCTGCTTACCTCGTCAGCGAATGACTGCGGATCGGTAAAGTCCTTATATACGGATGCGAAACGCACATATGCGACCTTATCCATATTTCTCAGACGGTTCATTATGAATTCACCGATCTCTGAACTGGTTATCTCACGGTTATAAGTGTTGTTGACCTTGTCGGATATCTCGGCAACGATCTTCTCTTTGTCCTGAGGCGATACTCCGCGCTTGGAACATGCGATGTTCAAGCTTGCCATTATCTTATCGGCCATGAACGGTTCTCTTGTCCCGTTCTTCTTTATAACGGTGGGATACAGGTCCTCGATCCTCTCAACTGTCGAAAACCTGTAACCGCATTCTATGCACTCACGGCGGCGTCTGATGGAATATCCGTCTTCAGTAGGCCTGGAATCCAGAACCTTGTCATTATTCTTGCCGCACTTAATGCAGATCATTTATTCTTACTGACCGTCTTTGCCGAACATGAACCAAGGCTTAGCTGACTTCTGTGCAGGCTTAGCTTCCTGCTGGGGAGCTACGTTTGCCTGAGGTCTGCCGCCCATCTGTACGGGAGGCTGCTGAGGCTGCTGGGCAGGTGCGGGTGCAACGGGCTGAGGAGCAGGCTGCTGCATCGGGATCTGCTGTACGGGAGCAGGCTGCTGAACAGGGATCTGCTGGGCAGGAGCTGCAGGCTGCTGTACGGGAGCTGCCTGAGGAGCTACGGACTCGTCACCGAATCTGAATCCCGGAGCAGAGCGCTGAACGGGTGCTTCAGGTGCAGGTGCGGGTGCGGGCTGCTGTTGCTGCTGTCTTGAAATGTATTCAGTTCTGGAAGAACTTGTTGCAGCTCTTGAAGAGATGATCGTAGGATTCTCTCTGGAAAGAACTGATGTGCTTGCCCTGTGGCCTGCGCTTGCATTGATCGTGTTGTCGAATCCTGAAGCGATGACAGTGATCATGAGCTCATCCTCGAGTGAATCGTCAACGACTGCACCAACGATGATCTCTGCTTCAGGAGAAGCTTCGTTACGAACAATAGAGGAAGCGGCATCGATCTCGGAAAGTCTCATTCCGCGTCCGCCTGTGAAGTTGAGGATTACGCCTGTAGCGCCTTCGATGTTCGTATCGAGCAGAGGTGAGTTGATAGCCTGCTTGATAGCGACCTGTGCACGGTCCTCACCGGAAGCACGGCCGATACCCATGTGGCAGATGCCTGCGTCCTTCATGACACGTGTAACGTCTGCAAGGTCGAGGTTGATGAGTCCGGGGATAGCAACGAGGTCGGAGATACCGGCGACACCGAACTTGAGAACCTGGTCTGCCATATTGAAAGCTTCCTCGAAGGAAGTGCTCTCATCGACTACGTCGAGGAGCTTGTCGTTTGAAACAACGATGAGGGAATCTACGGATTTCTGGAGCTCACGGATACCGCGCTCTGCGTTTGCAGCTCTCTTACCGCCTTCAAATGTAAACGGTGTGGTAACAACTGCAACTGTGAGGATTCCGAGGTCTCTTGCGATCTGAGCTACGACGGGAGCTGCACCTGTACCGGTACCGCCGCCCATGCCTGCCGTGATGAAGAGCATGTCGGTATTGCTGATAGCTTCAGCGATCTCGTCGCGTGACTCTTCGGCAGCCTTTTCGCCAACGCTGGGGTCAGCACCGCAGCCGAGGCCTCTTGTGACCTTCTCGCCGATCTGGATCTTTATCTCTGCCTTGTTGCGTGCAAGCGCCTGATTATCTGTGTTGATGGCGATAAATGTAACGCCCTGGACGCCGCTCTCGACCATGCGGTTAACAGCATTGCTTCCGCCTCCGCCAACGCCGATAACTTTAATGCTGGCAACATTCGATTCGTCCATTGAATAGCTGTGCTTGCTCTCAGACATCCTAATTTCCTCCGTAAATCTGTTTTTCCGATATAAATAAATTAAATGCCTATTACATCAATAATATATCACTCTGAATTCTAATCTAAACAGTATTTTTTGGCAATACAGGCAGATTATTAGACTCCTGATTGTAAGATTCTCAGTTCATTTTAACACTAAATTGTAAACTTTTTAGAAAATGTCAAATTATTTTCATTTAGACGGGTTGAAGATGAACTCGTCGCTCGTCATGTCGAGCGTTCCCTTGACCGTTACCTGGTCAAAAGCATTGGAATTGAACAGATAAAGGAGCCTCGTCATGTAATCGTTGATCTTGTCCGTCTTGTTGAGCTTACACTGAACGGGCTTTCCGCTCGCGGTGTATATGGTCAGGAACATGTATCCGCTGGGCAGCACGCGGAGTTCCTTCGTGTGTTCGAACATGTCGAATTTGTCGCCGATCGTGGCGTTATCAGCCGCAAGGATCGCGCCCAGAACGATTATCGCCTTCTTATAGGAATTCTCGTCCCTGACCTTAACTTTTTCGCCAAGCTTTGCGGACTCAACGCTGATGCCGTAGATCACGGGGCTTACAGTCTGGGTGTTCTTGCCCGAGCAAAGCTCAAGGACGGTACCGTTACGGTCAAGCGCGATAAAGCCGTCAGGAGTGCTGACGTATGCGATCTTTCTTCTCTCTTTGACCGTTATCCTGACTTCCGAAGGGATCCTGATGCTTATCGTTATGTCGGCGATATAAGGGTTCTCATTCCTTATCTTCTCTTCGGTCTTGCCGTAATTAAAGCTCAGGATGTCTATGAGGTTGCCGCTCACGCCGCTCATGAGGTGCGCGTTGTACTGGAGGCCGACCTCCTCTAGCACCTGCTCATCTGTCAGCTCGATATTACCGTCGATCGTAACTTCCCTGACCCTGAAGGCAGGAAGGAACAAAAACAGCATGACGACCGTGATAAGAAGGACCATCAGTATTATGAAAAGAACTCCGGCTCTGGTCAGCCTGTAACGTCTCTTCTTCTTTTTCGGCTTCTTTTCCTTTTCCTTTTCTTTTTCGGGCCCGGCGGGTTTCTCTTCCTTTTCTTCTCCGCCCTCTTCTTTTTCTTCGGAGTCCCCGGAAGATTCCTTCTCTTCCTCTTCTTCAGGCTTATCCTCAGAAGCCTCCTCTTCCTTTTCAGAAGCTTCGGAGTCTTTGTCTTCTTCCTTCTCGTCTTTTTCTTCGGGATCGGATCCGGAGGCCTTTCTGGCCTCAAAACCTTCTATGGTCTTTACTTCTTTGGCTTCTTCTTTCTGTTTTTTCTCAGGATCGTCCGCGCCGGTACCTTCCGTTCCGCCGTCATATCCAAACAGTCTGTCGAGCTCGTTGTCATCCATAGAATTCTATTGTATCAATCTTGGTTTCCAAGCGAACCTGTTATCGCCTCAAAAATGCGTCCGTCAGTATCCTTTATCGCAAGCTTTGAAGCGTTTTCGCGCATCATCGCGCGCTTTTTGTCGTCTTCGAGAAGATCCTTAAGCGTCTCAAGTATCTTGCCTGATTCGCACTCCGCATCAGTAACGACAATGCCGCCGCCTCTTTCCGCGATCGACTTCGCGTTATAAGTCTGATGGTCGTGTGCGGCATGCGGATAAGGAACCATGATCGCGCAGGCCCCCGTCGCTGTTATCTCAGCGCAGGTTACAGCTCCCGCGCGGAGAATGGAAACGTCGCTTCCCGCAAGGTACAGATTGGTGTCGTTGATGTAATCCATGATCTCAAGATTCGGAAGATCTCTGTCTTCGTCGGTAATATGTACCGCGTTGTGCTTGCCGCATGAAAGGACGAACTTGACATCCTTGAATTCAGGCTTTCTGGCACATGAAAGAATAAATCCCGTTATCGTCGCTGAACCTAAAGATCCGCCCATCGCGAAAACAAATTTCTTTCCTTCGGGAATGCCGAGCTTCGCCCTGGCGCCCTCATAAGTGTTTCCGAACATGATCTCCCTGACGGGGTTGCCCGTATAGACGATCTTCTTCGCGCCGGAAAAGACATTTTCCTGATCAGGGAAACCGGTCATTACAAGGGCAGCGCCTTTTGAGAGGACTCTGTTGGCCCTTCCGGGAAATGCGTTAGCCTCATGGATCATGACGGGGATCCTGAGCTTTTTGGCAGCGAGGATCAGAGGAGCGCTTACGTATCCGCCAGTGCTGATAACGCATTCGGGACGGAAAGTGTTAAGTATTCCGATGCACTGCTTTTTGCCCCTTACAAGGGCCGCCTGCGCTTTTACGAGCTTGACGGAAGGTCTGGACGGAAAAGGCTTCGCCTCGATGTCGATGAATTCATATCCTGCTGCGGGGATGAGCTCGCCTTCAAGGCCCGCTTTCCTTCCGGCAAAGATGAACTTACAGGTATCGCCTTTTTCCGCATACCCGTCTTTTAAGATCGACGCTATGGCAAGTGCAGGATTGATGTGTCCGGAAGTTCCTCCGCCGATTATCGCGAAACGGTGCTCCATAAAAGGTCATACCGCCTTTTTGGACAAGCGCCCGGATTTTTTCTCCTGAGGCTTTTTGCCGTATTTGGAGACCGACAGGATCAGTCCGTATGCAACGAGCAGCATGATCTGCGCCGTACCGCCGTAACTCATGAAAGGAAGCGTAACGCCGGTAGCAGGCATGACCTTGAGCTCAACCGAAATATTCATCAGGACTTCGACGAAAATGAGCGCAGTACACCCCGTTGAGACCGTCCGGTTGAAAACGCCGTGCGACTGCATTATGACCCTGACGCACATGATGAACATTATCATGTACATCGTCATGAGTATAATGCCTCCGACAAAGCCGGTCTCCTCTATATAGATCGAGAAGATATAGTCATTCTGCGCCTCTGCGACGTAATTGTATTTTGAACGTGAATTGCCTAACCCGACTCCCCACATACCGCCTGAACCGAGCGCATTGTGGGCGTTATCGATCTGTCTGGTGTCATCCTTCGTAAGATTGGTCTCGTTTTCATCGTCGTCATCACCCTGGTTAAAGATCGCGATACGCTTGAAAACGTGAGAATAGTTCTTGAGGAGTTTGTCTCTTGTATCAGTGGGCATTACAGCCATGACAAAGCCAAGGATGACCACTGCGAATCCGAGCATCAGACCGCCGCCGACGATCCACGACTTCAAAGGTATCTCGGAAACGAGAGCACTCATGACTATGACCACAGCGATGATGATGAAGCATGAAACGTGAGGCTGGAGGATGATGACAAGGTCGACCACTATGATCGCTATAGCCGGAATGACAAGATCGACCATGGCGAAGAACACTGCTTTCCGGCGGGGATTCTTGGGAGCCCTGAACTTTCCTTCCTTGCGCATTTTATCGACAGAAGCCCTGTAACCTGCAAAGGCAACGATAAGGGCGACCTTGATTACCTCGGAACTCTGGAACTGGATCGGTCCGATATTGACCCATCTTGTTGCGCCGTGCTCGGAACCAACGCCCGCGGCGAGCGTCCAGAATGCAAGACCGAGGCTTACCAGGAAGGCAATCACCATGACCCATTTCTGAGCGAAGAACTTGATAGGCCAGAACGCGATCGCGATGCAGGCCACAAGTCCGATAACCGTCTGTATCAGCTGTCTTTTAAGAAAGTGGGCGGAGTCGTGATAGAGTCCGTACGCATCAGGTCCTGATACCGAATAAAGTACGACCAGTCCGAATACGAGCATGACGATGAGCATGAGCAGCATAGGGATGTTCAATGCCTTAAGATTATAGTCGGTGTGGATAACCGCGCTTTCAGGTATCGAGGCCTCGCCGCTGGCGGGGTCTATCAGTTTCTCGATATCACCGATGCTGCTTTTTTTCTGCTTAACCTGTGCCATACGTCACATGTCGCCTTTCGCAATAAAATCTTCCGCCAGAGTCTCAAAGCCGAACGAATGTGAAGCCTTAAAGAGCACCGCATCACCATCGTTCAGATACTCAGAAAGATTAGCTGAAACTTCTTTGCTGTCGCGGCACCTTGTGATATCAAGATCCGCATCGACCGAGTGAGCTCCCCTGATAAAGTCATCAGCGTTGTCTCCGGTCACGAATATCTTGTCAAATCCGTATTTGGCGCATTCCCTTCCTGTCATCTCATGGAGCTCTGCCGCATAATCCCCGAGTTCGAGCATGCCGCCCAGAGCAAGGACCTGTCTCCTGCCCTTTGAACGCATCGAGAAATTCAGGAAAGCATTCTCCATCGATTCAGGCGAAGCATTATACGCATCGTTGATTATCATGTACTTCCCGGTCAGGGTAACGGCTCCGCGTCCGTCCATAGCCTCTCCGGACGTGATGACTTCCTTGATCTTTTCTAAAGAATCTTCAGTGCGGGCAAGTCCCGAAATGTGAGCGCAAAGCAGCGCGAAGAGAACATTTCTCACGCCGGCTTTTCCGAACATCCTGATCGAGACCGGGCCGCCCAGATCGATCTGCTGTCCGAGTCTCGTGATACGGACTTTGAAATCCGTTCCTTCATCAGTCATGGCAACATCGTAAGCATTGATGCATTCGGGACAAAGCTCTACAGGCTTGTCATCAGACGAAACTGCAGCGATCAGATTATTTATCGGAAGGATCTTTCTGGCATATTCGAAAAGATCCGGATCATCTCCGTTGACAATGAGTATTCCGCCATCAGTAAGGCCGTCGGCTATCTCCATCTTTGCACGAAGGATGGCGTCGCGGCTTCCGAGCCTGCCTATGTGCGAATACCCGATGTTGGTGATCACGGCGATGTCGGGCCTTGCGATGTTGGTAAGGAGCGATATCTCGCCCAAACCTCTCATGCCCATCTCAACGACCAGGATCTCTGTATCCTCGGGAGCAGAGAGGATCGTCTTGCTCATGCCGATCTCATTATTGTTGTTTGCTTTTGTCGAATGAACGCGAAGTCCGGTTCTCAGGACATCCGCAATGATAGTCCTTGTAGTGGTCTTGCCTACGGATCCCGTAACAGCTATTACCTTGGCGCCGAGCTTGAACCTGTAGTATGCGGCAAGCAGACCGAGAGCCTTGGTCGTATCGCTTACGACGATGCCGACCGCTCCGTCGGGAATGTATTCCGCATTATCGACTACGACCGCGCAGGCTCCGTTATCGACTGCCGTCTGAGTATATTCGTTACCATTGAACCGTTCTCCCCTGAGGGCGAAAAAGATGTTGCCTTCCTCGATCGTCCTTGTGTCGGTGGATACGCCCGTGACGTTTACGAAAGCTGCGAAAACAGTTTCCTTCGTCCTGTAAATGGGCTTGCCGCCTATCTCCCTTTTTATCTCTTCTAACGTGAACATCATTCCGAAACTGCGCCTCCGAGTTCCCTGACGGCCTGAGCCGCCTTCTCGGCGTCGTCAAAATGATGCTTCACGCCGTTTATCTCCTGATAGTCCTCATGTCCTTTTCCTGCGATCAGGACGGTATCACCGGGCTTAGCCGCGGATATCGCGAGCTTTATCGCAGTAGTCCTGTCTGCTTCAACCTCGTATTTACCGGTCGTCTTGTTGATCCCGGTCAGGATATCACCGATTATCGCCATCGGCTCTTCGGTCCTGGGATTGTCTGATGTAATAAACGTATAGTCAGACAGAAGTCCCGAAACTTCGCCCATCTCAAATCTTCTGATCTTCGGCCTGTCGCCTCCGCATCCGAAGACCGTGATCACGCGGCCTTTTGTATACTCCTTGAGAGTAAGGACCGCACTCTTGAGCGCCTCGGCATTGTGGGCATAATCCACGAGAATATTGAGGCCCAATGTATTTTCAACAGGCTGCATGCGTCCGGGAACGCTGATAGAGGCAAGCACCTCTTCCATGACGTTCTTGCCGATTCCTGCACAATAAGCCATTGCGATGGCACAAAGCGCATTGTAAACGTTGAATTTACCGGGGAGAGCCACAAAGAATTCACCGGTAACATATTTGCCGGTAAGATCAAACTTTGTTCCCGTGACATGGCCCTTACGTTCCTGTCTCAGGTTTTCAGCTCTGAAATCAGCCTCACCGTCGATGCCGTAAGTCAGTACTTTGCACCTGGAGGAAGCATAACCGATAACGCGGCCGGCAGGATCACAGTCAACGTTGATGACAGCGTTGCCGCAATCGTCAAAGATCTTGAGTTTGCAGTTCAGATAGTCTTCCATGTCAGGATGCTCTTCAGGAGAAATGTGATCCTCATAAAGATTGGTAAAAGCCGCAGCGCGGTATCTTAAACCGTAAACGCGGTCGAGCTTTAATCCCTGTGAAGAGACTTCCATAACGAGATTACTGATGTTCTTTTCCCTGAGCGCGCGCATCATGCCGAAAACGCGTGAAGATTCGGGCGTCGTATGAACGGCTTCTATCTTTTCGTCTCCTATGAAGTTGCAGACCGTTCCGATAAGGCCCGCCTTCTTTCCGGAGACTTCGAACATATTGCGGAGCATAAAAGTGGACGTGGTCTTTCCCTTTGTTCCGGTGATCCCGTAAACGTCAATGTCCCTCTCAGGATGACCCGCAAGAGCCGCAGCGATGAGCGCAAGCGCCTTCTTGGTGTCCTTTGCTTCAGCTATGACTATTGAAGACTCCGAAGCCAAAGTTTTAAGAGCGCTTTCGTCAACGTATTCATTTTCAGCTTCAACTATTACGCAGGCTGCGTTATTTTCAACCGCGGAAGAAATGAATCTGTGTCCGTCGGTCTTGAATCCTTTTATGCAGACAAAGATGGAACCGGGGCCTGCTCGGCGGGAATCAAACTCAACCGAAGTGACCTCTAAACAGGGGTCACCCGCTATAAGACGGAGATCAAGTTCTTTGATAACGTTGGAGAGCAGCACCGATCAGATTCCTTTCTAGTTCTCGCCTTATTTATATTAAAACAAAGAATAAGAAAATCTGTATGGCAATTAGAAGAATTTTGTGGTTTTTGCCCGCAGTTGTTTGTGCGTTAAACCACCCGGGAAGACACAGGGCAGTCAGGGATCAGCCGACGCCCGTATCTTCGCTCTTCTTTTTGGGCGCCATCGTGGGCGTCTTCCTGTTGATTCCCAAGATATTTCCGCCGTTCGCATCGAGCGTTACCGTGATGACCTCACCGGAAAGCACGGTCGTTCCGGCATTCTGGTTCTGCGATACGCAGATGCCCATTACATCGCCTTTTATCTTGCAGTTAAGGTTGACCTTGCGGCATGCTTCGATACACTCGATCGCATTCATTCCAAGCATGTTGGGTACGCGTGAATGGAGCATCTGGTCTTCCGTCACGTCTTCAGGATACATGATGACGATACCCGTCTTGTAGAGCTTCTGCGTGTAGCTCGGATATGTCTTCGCGATTATCGTCTCAGGCGTCATGTCAACTGTTCCGTAGATCGTTGACAGGCCGTTGATCGCGATGGTCGAAGCTGCCTTGGATGCTGCCATGCCATCAACCTTCATGACATAATATTCCTTCGTGAGCTGGTCGAAGTCTTCTGCCGTGAACTTTCTTTCAACGCCCATGTAAGTAAGCGTTCCTTCAACGATCCTCGCAGCCGTGGAAGCCGCCGCAGAAGAACCTACTTCCTTGTCCTCAGGCTTGTTAAGGACGAAAAGAACGGCGATCTGCGGATCATTCGCAGGCGCATAGCATGAGAACGAGAGAACGTGGTGTCCCTTGAGCTCGCCGACATCGACCGTTGATGTCGAGGTCTTACCTGCTACGTTAAAGCCTGCGACCTTACCTGCCGAACCGGTACCATCCGAGACAACGCCTTCCATCAGGGTCCTTACCCTCTTGCAGGTATTCTCGGAGAAAACCGTCCTGACGATCTCAGGTTCGATCTGGTCAACGATGTTGCCGTTCTCGTCCGTGATATATTTGACGACGTGCGGGACCATGAGGTTTCCGCCGTTTATTATCGCGCAATAAGAAGTTATAAGCTGGATGGGCGTGACCGTCGAAGACTCTCCGTATGACAGAACCGCCATATCGACCCTGGACGGATTCTTATGGAAGATGCCTTTTCCTTCAGCGGGAAGATCGATACCCGTCTTATCGTAGAAGCCGAGCATCCTTACGTACTGATAGTACTTCTTGATGCCCAGTCTGAATGAGAGCTGCGCAAAGACAGGGTTGCAGGAATTCTCGAATCCCTTTTTGAGCGTCTCCATGCCGTGATTGTAATGGTTGCTCTTCTGCATCCAGCAGGATATCGTGTGCTGCTCGGAAAGCTCTATCGGTTCATCGCTGAATATCTCATTCTCATTCGTGATGTTTTCCTCAAAAGCCATGCAGGTAGTAAGCGACTTGAACGTTGAACCGGGCTCGTAAGTATCTGAAACGCAGCGGTTGCGCCACGCGTTCGACATGATGTATTCGACCTGTTTGTTCTTGTCCATCAGGTTGAAGTCATATTCATCCAGACCGTAAGGTGCCTTATAAGGATTGTTCAAGTCGTAATCAGGCAGGGATACCATCGCCAGGATCGCGCCTGTATAAGGATTCATGACGATCGCAGTGCAGCCGTCGATCGGCTTGTACTTGTCATACGCGTCCTTGCAGGCTTCCTCGGCAATTCTCTGTATATTGAGATCTATGTTGGTTACGATGTTGCGCCCGTTGGCGGCCTTTTCCTCTGTCGCGGCAGAATACGGAAGCACGCCTCCGGTGATCGAATCCGTCTCGGAGTAGCGGTATCCGTCTTTACCAGACAGGATCTGGTCATAGTAAGCTTCAAGTCCGTAAAGGCCGTTCAGGCTTTCGCCGTTGTTCCTTGCATAACCGATGACCTGGGCCGCAAGGCTTCCGTAGTTGTAATATCTCTGCGGAACGGCAACGAAACCGAAGCCTTTTACTTTATTGTCCTTGAGGAATTTCTGGAATTCGTCCTTCTGGGCGGCAGGCACGTTCCTTGCAATGTCGCAGCCCTGAACGCCGTTACGCTTATCGTTCTTGTCAGTAGGATCGTCAGGCAGTATGGCATCGATCTTCTCGTATTTGACCCCGAGGATGGATTCGATGCTCTGCATGATCTGCGCCCTCGTCAGATTAGGCGCGGTAACCTGTGAAGGAGAGCAGATTACCGTGTAATCGTACGTATTTGAAGCCAGCGGCGTCATGTTTGCATCGTAGATAAGACCGCGGTTCGCCGAATAGGTCATCAGCGTCCACTGCTCATTTGCCGCTGCCCTTGCGTACTTGTCATTATCCTTTACCGTGGTCTGGTAAAGCTTGAAAACGAGAAAAATACCGTAAGCAAGCATAAATGCCGCCATAAGGATGACGACACGGCTTGCCCAGTCTTCTCTGTTTCCGGTCTTAAGAACCTCGACAGGCACCGGTTCAACAAACGCTTTATTATTGGTTTTAGCGGCCTTAACGCCCGGGATGAGCGGCATAATACTCCTCTAAGGCGTCCTGATTTGCTCTGAGGACGTCATCGTTTACTCCATATGTATCATATGGTACCACTGTCTTCAAAGAATCGTTGTTGGAAATCGGAAGATTTACTACCTGATTTTGGTTCGGATCCTGCATACCGAGCTGAAGTGCCTGCGCACGCACGGTGTCCATGTCAGTGATCCCGTTCGCATTTTCTTCCGCATTAACGATCTGTCTCTTGATGGTATTGATGCCGTCCTTGAGATTTGAATTGTCTCTTGCGAGCTCGGAAAGCTCGGTCTGAGGGAACAAAAGGAGCATAAAGAATACGCCGGTCAGGATTACGAGCATTATGGAAACGGTAGCCTCAAAGAACTTTCTCGCGGTAAGCTTTCTTACCCTCTTCTTCTCTTCTTCGGTCATCTCGCGGTCCATATGATCGTTTGCGTAATCAATGGAATTCTTATTTACGTCTTCAAAGGACAGATTCTTTTCAGTAACCTCTTTCTTAGGCTCTTCCTTCTTGAACTTTCCGAACGTCTTCCTGTCAATGATGAGGGGCTCGATCGTAGGGATGATCGAGTTCTGTCTAAAGGTATAATTACGCCTGTTGCTGCGTCTGCCCGCATTGAGCACATCCATAAGATCCCTGTCGATGTAAGCTACAGGTTTTTTCTTCTTATATACACTTGTCTTGCGCTCTGTGATAGCCATTTCCTTTACCTCTAGTTGCCTTTAGTTGTACTGTTCGTTTCCGTTCCTCTCGAAGACCCTGAGTTTCGCACTTCGCGCCCTGGGGTTCTCCTCCTTCTCCTCCTCCGACGGTTCAATGGGTTTCTTTGTTATGACCGTACCCAACGGTTGTTTTCCGCATACGCACACCGGGAATTCCCTGGGGCAGGTGCAAGGATTTTCAGCCTTGCGGAACGCTTCCTTTACGATCCTGTCCTCGAGTGAATGGAAAGTGATTATGCTTATCCTTCCACCCGGATTGAGATGCTTAAAGCAGTCCCTCATGAGGTTCTCAAGACCGGAAAGCTCGTGATTGACTTCGATCCTGATAGCCTGGAAACATCTTTTCGCAGGATGCTGGTTCTCATCTCTTCCGTGTCCCGGCATATATTCCTTAATGGCTTCTGCCAGATCGGTCGTAAGCTTGAAAGGCATTCTCTGTCTTCTCTGTACGATACCGTCAGCGATCCTTCCGGAGTGGCGCTCCTCACCGTATTCTCTGAAGATCCTCTCCAATTCATCCCTCGAATACCTGTTGACCACGTATTCTGCGGTAAGAGTATCGTCATTTGTGTCCATCCTCATGTCGAGAGGGCCCTTCTTCATATAAGAGAAACCACGCTCCGCGGTATCGAGCTGATATGAAGAAACTCCGAGGTCTGCGAGGATCCCGTCCACTTTTCTTATCTTCATGCTGTCGAGCATGTTGTCTATGTCGCCGTAATCGCACTTAACAGGCATCCAGTTGGTATGAGCGAAATCCTTGCTTCTTTCCATACAAGCGCGGAGCGCGTCAACGTCTCTGTCGACCGAGATCAGAGTGCCGGAAGAGCCAAGCCTTGACGCTATTTCAGCGCTGTGGCCGCCACCGCCTGCAGTGCAGTCAACATAGATTCCGTTGCCCTTTACGCAAAGGCCGTCAACCGCTTCCCTGAGCAGTACGGATTTATGATTAAAATTAGAGTCCGCTGACATTGAATTCCGTCTCCAATCCTGCAATAGCGCTCAAATCGAAATCCTGGTTGTCGTAGAAGCTCTTCGCGCAAACCTCAAGCTTGTCAGCCTGATCGAAAACGCATATCTCGTCTCCGGGCTTTGCGGAAATCCTCTCCAACAGTTCGGAACTGATGGCTATTCTTCCCTGCGAATCAACAGTGACCTCAGCCGCCTCAGAGATGATCATCCTCTCGAGAATACGGATCTTGGGATTCAGTTTGTTGAGTTCCTTGAACTCGGCAGCGATCCCTTCGAAACGTGCACGCGAATAGATGCAGAGATAGCCCTTATCGAGGCTGTTCGTTACGAAAACCTCTTCTCCGAGCTTCTCTCTCACCTTTGTGGGAATGAAAAATCTTCCCTTGGCGTCAATTTTCTTGTCGTTTCTGGCCACTTTGTCCGCTCTTCTGTATTGATTTATGTGATCTGCGGAGTAAAATCAGAATTCTCTTCCACTTTTCTCCACTTCGATGGGATTTTCCTCCCTAATTCACCACACATTCGTATTTTATATGTAACATTTCTTTAACGCAATACGAAATTTGTAATTTTATGGAAATTTATCAAAATTCTTTACAAATTGGCGCATTGCATAAAAAGCCCTTATTTCATTGAGCAAATTGACATTACGAATGCGTCAGTGACAAGGGTTTCGCGGGTGTTTGGGGAGTGTTTCAGGGCAGCGGGATCCGGAATGGTAAAAAGGGGGCAAAAATCCTCCTGAAACAGGAACGAAAAAGCCCCCGGAGCATCAAACTCCGGGGGCCGGTCAGGTCTATATAATATTTTTAGAAATTATCCTAATTCACAAATGATCTCAGGATTTGGCGTCTCAAACGCTTCTTCAGGGAGAAGTCCGCCGGGTTCAAGCTGCAGCTTCCTGCCTCCTGCCGTGACAGACACGATCTTGTATGAACCGGCTTCGAGCTTTTTGGGATTCACATAGGTCAGCGTGAACGCCCTGCCCTTTCTGTATGCGGTAACCGATGCGCGGCCTTCGCCGTCAAACTGGCAAGCGAGGAGCGCGGGATCGAGCTTTATCTTTCCGTCATATGAGGTGACGCCGAACATCTTCATCAGGACGAGGAGCACAGCCCAGCTTGCGGCGCCCGTGAGGTACGGATACATGCCGCGGCCCATGCCGTTAAAGTATTCGGGGATTCCCGGATACATCCTTCCGTCTTCGCTCATGCTCTGTGAAAACAGATTGTTAAAGACCTTGAAGCCTTCTTTCGCAAAACCCCTGGAATAGAGCGCGTAAGCGTACATGACCGCCATATGGCAGAACACCGCGCCGTTCTCCTTTTCACCGTAAGCAAAGCCAAACGCCCTGCCCATGTTCATCTTGACTTCATGGAAGTCGGTATTGAGCCTGTACCCGCCGAGGGACGGCGCATAGAGGTATTTGTCGCACGCCTTGATGACGTCTTTGACCATCTCATCGTCAGCCGTGCCGAACATGACCGTGAAGACCTGCGAGGTCAGCATCATGCGTACTCCGCCGTTAACGATGCCCTCAACCTTTTTCGCGTTGTTGTCATAATAGCCGTTAAACCATCTTGCATCTTCACCGTCAGAGACGATCTCGTTTTCGCGGATGTGCTTCTTGATGTGGTCAGCCATCAGGTCGAGGTGCTGCGCAAGCTTCTCGGCATCCATGACCATCATGGAACCGGTAATACTGTTGGCTACACTCTTCTCGTATTCGATTAGCAGTTTTCTCTTTGCCGCGGGATCGTCATACTCGTCAGCGCAGATCAGTTCAATGAGTTCTTCAAAAACGGCGATCTCAGACCTGCCGCACCTTCTGATCACGGAAGACAGCATCGTGAGCGCTCCGGCATAAGCAGCCGTAAAAGCAACGCTCTCACCCTTTGAAGACGCCATATCCAGCGCGTCGTTCCAATCCGCGCCCCTGAGCCTCATATTGCCGTGCTCGCCGCAGTCAAAGAACTGTGTCACGACTTCAGTCAGGAGATGCTCGAGGACCGTTCCCTGATATACATTGCCCGTCTCGGTCAATTCCTTGGGATCGGAATCAGGATCAAACTTGTCATCAAAGCTCTCGCCCCTCAATATCATGCGGTCCTTGAAATAGGGCTGCTTCTCAAAAAGGAAATCATAATCGCCCGTCTGGCTCAGATAAAGGTCGACGGTGAAGACAGGCCAGAAACCATGGTCCATCCAAACTCTGGGGATTCCGTTTCTGTCGGCGATGAACTCGCCCTTCTTCGATCCGATGATCGTCGCGTTAGAGCCGTCCATCCTGACTCCCGCGAAATAACTGATGAGGTCATCCCTGGCATCAGCAGGGTTCCTCAGGAGGAGCGCCAGCGAATCCTGCCAGAGATCGCGCCATCCTCTTCCGCCCCTTCCGTAATCGTGATAGGGCAGGAATGAGCATCCGTAAAGCTTGCGGAGGGCAGGCTGAACGCTGACCCACTCCATCCAGCCGTCGAATACCGGATCGCCGGTCTTCGTATGGATGATCTTCTCATTTTCCCAATGTCTCTTTACCGCTTCAAAAGCAGTAACGACGTTTTCGTTTTCAAGATATCCCGCGCCTTCGCCGTCAAAGCCAAGAACAACGTTATAGGTAAAAGACTGTCCCGGTCCAAGCGTCTTTTTCGCAAACTTTAGTCCTGCGAACGCTTCCTGTCCGGTGATGACTGAACCGGGAACCATGCCGGTAACGCTGTTCTTAGCGCCTTCCGGGTTGAGAAGGTTTCCGCCGTCTCCTGTGAAATCGAGGACTGTGGGGTTAATGCCTTCCGGTGCATTGCCTTCTTCGTCTCTTGCGCGCACCGTATATGTGTCGGAAGTCCTGTGGTGGCCCCTCTCGTCGAAAGCCATGGTCGGACTCACTTCAATGCCGTCCTCAAGGACAGTGATCACGTTGAGAAGCGACGTGACATGCCTGTGGTCCCTTATGTGGTCAGCACCGCGGCCAAACACGGGGATCGCTGCCGAAGGAATAAAGGAAATTTCTTTATCACCGTCATTTTCAACGGTTACCTGCATTATCTCCGCCCTGACATTTCCCACAGGCGCAAAGATCAATACTGAAGCTTTCAGGCCATCGCAGATGCGTCTCGTTGTCTTTTGCCAAAGGAAACCCGCTTCCAGTTCGTCATCGTCTCCGCCGCCAAGCTGGGAGAGTGAAAAACCGAGTGCGGATCTTAATCCCACACCATCGATGTAAAGCCAGAAGTTTCTTGAATACATGGATTCCTGAAGGTCTTCAACGACGACAGGGTGAAGAAAGAACCTGTCCTGGGAGAGTTTGATGTCTCCGCCGCCTTTCGGCGTTACAGAACCCATTACGCCCGACGGGCTGCCCACAGGAAGATAAAGGTAGCTGGTCTTGTCCGCTTCCTTAGTCTTAAAAGTGCCGTTACTGCCTGTGAATTCAATGTACATGTCGATCCTCCCTACTGCCGCAAAGTCACGGAAAAGAATCAATAAGCGCTGTTAAGCAAAGCCGTTAAAGCCTTTTCCGCCTTGTCGCGGTCGCTGCATTTCGAATACATGCTGAAGATAAGCCTGTTGTCTGATTTCTGCCAGCCGACATCATAGCCGAGTCTCTTGCATGCGTCCGTATCGTTAAGCCTCAAACCGATTATCGCCTTCGTGTTGTCATCAACTTCCTGTTCGTTGTTTTCCACGTCCGGGTCGCCTTTTCCGGACCACGCGTTGTACTTTTTCGTATATTCGGCAGCTTCGCGTGCGGACATATAGACCGGCTCGACGTGCTTTCTCGCTTCTTCGCTCAGGTTCTTCAGGATCCTGTCATAGGATTCCGGATATACTCCGAAGCTTGAATAATAATAACCGTAAGTTACGCCGTCAGATACGACGATATCGGGCATCGTCATAAAGAATGCAGATGCGGACTCGTACTGGTATTCTGTCGGTTTCTTGCCCTCCTGGTTCGGCATTACAACGACCGCCGAAGGAAAATAAGGAACCTTGAAGCCTTCGTCCTTCATGACCTTTTCAAGATAGGTCTCATCAAGCTGCAGATAGCCGAAGGAATATATGATGACGTCGTTCTTGGATTTGTTGAAGATACCCAGACCGAGGATCACGATTATCGCGATGGCGATAGGAAATATCGAATACTTGAACCAGACGTAAGAGAAATTATCCCTCCACTGTTTCCTGGTCTTTCCCGCGATCTTGATGCCCTTATCGTTCTCCTTAAGGTCAACGTCGTTTAAGACCTTTACCGCACTCTCATAATCAGACGCGAAAAAGAAACCGATCAGGCTTCCGTATTCTTCATCTATCTTTTCACGTCTCGGATCATCTTCCGGAACGATCAGGATTATCCTTCCCGCGCAGCTTCTTTTGACCAGCGGGATATAATGCTGCTTGATCCAGTCGGAATCATCTTCACTGATGGATTTGAGTTCCGTGAGATCGATAAAGAAAGACGCTCCGGATTTCTCTCTCAGGAGATTGCACGCATCCTTGAACGGATTGCGAAGATCACTTCCGGCTGCGGCAGCGCCTGCCTTTACCAGAACGACGTCTATGTCATCTCTGTATTCAAAACTGACGCAGTCTGCCATCTATTACCTCAAGAGCACCTGATGCAGAGTCTTATAAGGTTCATTACCGCTTCCTGCAGATCTGCCCTGGAGAGTTTGCCGTTATAGACGGCCTCAACGATGTCGTCGACGTTCTGCTGGCATCCTGGCATCTGGAGGTCGCAGCCCGCATAGACAGCAAGCCTTGAAGATCCCGCAGGATACTTGTAAGTCTTATTGTAGCCGAGGAACTCCACGTCTTCGAAAGTAGAGAACCAGTCAGTCATTACGATGCCTTCAAAGCCCCACTCGTCACGAAGGATGTTCTGAATGAGCTCGTAGTTGTTGCACGTATGGATACCGTTTACGAGATTGTAGGACGTCATGACGGCGAAAGGCTGTGCATCCTTGACGCAGATCTCGAAACCTTTGAGATAAAGATCTCTCAACGCACGGGGTGAAACGTGCGCATTGGAGAACATCCTGTTGTCTTCCTGATTGTTGCAGCAGAAGTGCTTGATCGTCACGCCGCGTCCGTCTACAGACTGAACACCCTTAGTGTCAGCTGCAGCGCAGAGACCTGAAAGGAGCGGATCTTCGGAGAAGTATTCGAAATTCCTTCCGCAGAGGGGATTTCTGTGAATGTTCATTCCGGGAGCGAGCCAGAGGTTTACTCCGTACTCTTCCATCTCTTCACCGACCAAACGACCGAGCTGCTCGATGAGGTCCATGTTCCAGGACTGGGCGAGCGAAGTCGCAGTGGGGATCATCGTGCAGTACTGATAGTAATCGATCGCATCTGCAGGTGTGTCCTCAGGGAAACCGTTGTTGATGTATCCGAAAACGTCACCGCCCGGGAGAAGATCGCCCTGTCTCGTAGCCTTGAAATGAGGCTGCAGTCTCAAACCTGCAGGACCGTCTGCCATTACTATAGGCGGTATCTTGCGGGATGAGACGTATTTGTCATTGGTCTCGGAAGCGGCTCCGGGAACATTGCCCGATACGCAGAAAGTATCGTCCTCGTCGAGTCCGCCCTTCTTGTATTTGCCTACGCAGAGCTCTGCAAGCTCTTCAACGGAGAACTGTGCAACAAGCTGCGAGATACCCGCATTACGGCCGATTACCGAACCGAGCGTGATCACTTCGTCCCTGCGCTCGTTAAGGTGCGTTTCGTTAACGCCTCTGTATCTGACGATGGTGCGGTGGATGCGGAAAGTGTCCAGCGTGAATCTGGGAGCTTCAGCAAGCTGAGCCTCATCAAGGTGAGCGCGCATCTTCTTACCCGTACCGGGATTCTTGAGTTCATCGAACGCGTAAGCTTCATCGTCAATCAGGAAGCGTTGGTACTTCTCAGTCCTGATCTGCTCAGGGACATTGATCACGGCAGCGATCTTGGTTTCACGGGAACTCGTTCCGACACGGATAATATAATCGCCAATGTCAATGACCTTCGCGCAAAGTTCATCGTCATAAGACTCGAACATGGAAGCATCGAAACTGATCTCGAGGAGCTGCGATTCGCCCGGCTCAAGTTCCCTCGTCTTAGCGAAAGCGATGAGTTCCTGATAAGGCTTGTCGATCCTGTCCTGAGGTGCGGAGAAATAAACCTGCACTACCTGCTTACCTGAGAACTCTGTACCGGTATTCGTTACGTGCACGTTGACCGTGATAACGGACGAATTCGTTTCAACGGCAACGACATCGACGTTAAACGTCGTGTATGACCGTCCGAATCCGAAAGGATAGATCGGAGCAACGCCGAAGGAATCAAAGTATCTGTATCCGACGTAGATGCCTTCCCTGTAGTATTCGTCATCGGTATCGCCGTTATTGGAACCGAATTCGGCAGAACCCGGATAATCGTCATAAGACTTCGCCCAGGTATCGGAGAGCTTGCCTGAAGGATTTACCTTGCCTGTTATAACGTCCGCGATGATGAATCCCGCGAGATTTCCGGTCTGGCCTGCGAGCAGGAGCGCGCCAAGCCTCGGATCGCTCTTCAGGCTGGAAACGTCAATGATGCCGCCGGCATTAATGATAACGATCGAATTTGCGAAATGGCTGATGATGAAATCGACATTCGCCTCTTCTTCATCGGTCAGATAGTAGTCGCCCTTTTCAGCGGTCCTGTCGCGTCCCTCTCCCGATTCACGGGCGATAACGTAGATCGCAGTGTCACAGCCCGCATCAGCGAAATCCTGATCTGTGATCAGGGGCTCCGCGGGGATCTGGCGTGCAACGGAAAAATAAGCATTCGGGAGATCGCATCCCTGAGCCTCTGCATACTCGGCTACAACTGCCTTGTAGTCTGCGAGATTCTGATCGTATGCTTCGTCATATCTGGCGAGCCATCCTTCGCTCGCAATTTCGAAGCCTGCATCCTTAAGGCCTTCATATACGCTGACGTCAAATCTGGTGTTTACGTCTCCGGAACCTGTGCCGCCCTTGACTGTGTGTCTGGCGCCGTTTCCGTAAAGCGCGATCTTTCCGGGCTGCCTTATGGGCAGTACCCCCTTGTTTTCAAGGAGTACAAGGCATTCACCTCCAAGTTTACGGACAAGGTTCATGTGAAGGATCTCGGAATCCGTCATCTCATCAGTAAGTCTCGCGCAAAAGTCCATAATACACCCTCCTTAAGGACGACTCGGGGCCGATACCTGATTATATAATAAAATCTTGGAGATACAAAATTATTTATTTTAGGTCTTTTGCAAGCAGAACGTACTCGTATTCGTTATCGAAGAAAACCTTTGCGTAATGTCCTGAGATCTTACCGTCCCTGCAGAGTGCGCCTATGCTCTCGCCGCCCGTTTCATTGAGCTGTACCATCATCGCACCGGTAAGCGCTGCGCCGAGTCCCGCATGTTCGGGAAGCGCTCCAAGATAAGGCAGGACGTATGCCTCAGCCTTCTTCTTCCTCTTCAGGACGCCTATAAGATTGATCAGGTTTTTGGTGTTATAGACTCTTGCGCCGTAATCGGGGACCCCGATGAAGAACGCTACTGCTTCGCCCTGGTAATACGCCATCTTTACGTAGCGCATGTCGAGTATCAGTCTGTAATCATTAAAGATCCTTCTGAATTCATCTTCCGTCAGGCCGCGGTATATCGGGAAATTGCTGTAAAGCCTGGTTATCAGCACATAGATCTCGCCTATGACCTTGTCGAATTCTTCAGGCAGCGGACTTCTGATCTCGTAGCCTTTTGCCCTGAATTCGTTCAGTCTTTTTACATATTTCGGATCGGGCTTTTCGATCTTCGTGAAATAGTTTGAGATGTAATGCTCGCAAACGTTGAAGCCGTTATCGGTAAACTGCTTCAAATAGTAATCGAGATTGTAAGGCTCGCCCGTATAAGGGAGTTTTTCGAACAGGTTTATCTTAAGCCTGTACTTGATCCAGAATGAACAGTCAACGGGGCCAACTATCTTCTCATATCCCATCTCGGATGCGATCCTTGCCGCGTTGTCAAAAAGGAACTTAGCTGCATCATCGTTGTTGACGCACTCGTAAAAACCTATGTAGCAGACCGGGTCATCCTCATACCTTGTAAAGCAGAATCTTCCGCATACTTTGCCGTCAGCGTAGACAAGAAATTTGTCGAGCTTGAAATAATGCGAGAGCGGATGTGTTTCCGTCAGGATTCGCGTTATGTCAGATACGCTCTCGGTATTGTTCTTTCGCGTATAGAGCTTCTTTTTAAGGGCTATGAAGTCCTTGATGCGGTTTTCTTCCTTATCGAATCTAACTATCTCAAACACAGTATTGTCACTCTTTCCTTCTGACGATCTCGATCCTGCCGGAAGATCCGTCCATTTTCACGATGTCACCCGTATTTATCTTCGTCATAACGTTTGCGACGCCGACGATCGACGGTATGCCGATCTCACGCGAAATAATCGCAGTGTGTGAAAGAATGGATCCCTTCTGAGATATTACACCTTTAGCCGATGCAAGATAAAATACCCAGCCCGGATCGGTCATCTTTGTTACCAGTATCTTGTCTTTCGAATCTTCAAGCATCGAGATGTCTTCTACGACAAGCGCCTCGCCCTCGGAGATCCCGGACGAGCACGGAACGCCCTGCATCATGCCATCCGCGGAACGCATCTTGTGCGAGTTTACGCTGACGTGATGTTTCGAAAACTCTTCCTTCTCAAAAACGATCCTCGAGAACGCAGGCAGGCACTTATACATGCGGTATTCGCTCTTGCGCTGAGCTACCCTGTCTTTCGCATCAAACGGTTCTTTTGCCATTTTAAAAAGCTCTTCGTAAGTCAGATAGAAAACGTCTTTTTCAGTCTCTATCAGACCTTCTTTGCAATAGTTCTTTCCGAGGCTTATCACTATCTCCCTGACCATGCCGTAAATGCGGCTTCTGTTAAGTCTTGATATCTCTCTGTTCGAGATTCCGGTATAGCACTTTTCGGCAAGCTTTCTGATCTTGCGGCTCTCGCCTGAAAGATCCCGCTTTCCGTCTTTCATTATGCTCTTGTGGATCTCTTCTAACTTGGCTTCATCCTCACAGTATTCATCGAGTTTTTTGATAAGAAGTTCAGGATCAGTCCTGAACGTCGGACTCTCGAGCTTAAGTTCTTCGAGATTACGGTCGCCGTAGAGCCTGATGTATTCATCAACGCGCTTGCCGAACTCTTCTTCAGAAAGGTTTTTACGCGAATACGCAATATCGATCATGGCCCTGACGGGCTTAAGGCTTTCGATGTTCGTGATGCCTGACATGAACTCATTCGTCTTGTCGTCCGCATCATCGTACTTTTTCTTCAGACGGTGTTTCAAAAGACCCGTATAAACAAAAGTATAAAGGTCATTTATCAGCGTGATGTCCCAGCACGCGAGAAGTCTTTTCTCGATTATTTTGTACTGCGCGATGAGCTCGTCATTAGTCATTCCGTCGTGATATGACTTGTAGAAATCATCATTGATCCTGATGAATTCCTCATTCAGTTTTTCCATCTCACGCGGCGAATTCTTGAATGCCGAAATGATGCGTTTGTCGATCTTCAGGCGCTGGGCAAAAGACACTTTCATATCCTGCTTTTCATCGTAAGTCTTATTCTTTACTCCGAGCATCTCCTGCCATACGGGGATGATCTTTTTCCTGAACGGAAGAAACTTTATCAGCGTGTACCAGTTGGAGATCTTGTAGTACATACGGCCGTTGACGTTTCCTACCATGTTTCCGAAAACAGGTTTCAGCGCGTCAAGATATCTGCCTTCTCCGATTATTCTTCTGCAGAGGCCTTCAAAGACGCCGCTGTAAACGAAGCCGACAAATCCGCAGGTCAAAGGGAGCGAAAGGTTCGGATAGCTCTCAACGATATTACTGTTATCCAGGATCAGGAACTTCGAAGGATCCGCGTCAGCAAACGTCGTGATCTTCCTCGCCTGAAGGATATATATCTTTCCGTCTTTTACCGAAAACTCTATGTCGAGATAATCACCAAGAATGTCTTTTATCTTTGAAGAAATCCCGACAAGCTCATGTATCTGTTCAGTTGTGAGCAGATCATCAGTACCCTCGTAGTAATAAAGATCATCGTTGGTGTTGTAGTAATAACTCGTCGTATCAGTTTTGTCAGCTACGACATTGTCACCCGTACCTTTTCCCACGGTGATAACGCACTCGTTCATTATCCCCTGAGGATTCGAAGTGAACATAACACCGGAGCAGTCGGCTTTGATCATCTTCTGCACGATGACGCTCATCTTAACGTCTTTGCCGATCTCACGCTGCTTTAAATATTCAGCGGCGCCCTCATTGGAAGCGGACGCCATACACATATCTATCTTTTCCTGAAGTTCGTTTTTCGCAACTCCGAGATATGTATCAAACTGCCCTGCAAAGCTGTCGGTCGCGCCGTCTTCAACGTCAGCAGAAGATCTAACGGAACTTAATTCCCATGAGATCTCAGGCGCCTTTCCGTCAGTTACGACAACAAACTCGGGAACCGGTATCCCGGCATCTCTCATGAGGATCAGGTTGTCAGCCTTGCCTCCGTACATCAGATGATCCCTCTCCACTTACAGAAGATGTAGCCCGCAACGGTAAGGAGCATCGTGCTTTCCTGAATGTATGTATAGAGCTCGACTTTTTCGACGATGACGAATCTCTCGGGGTTCTTCTTGAACTGCAGGAACTTGATCGTCATCCACGTTGTCAGACCGCAGAAGAATACAACAGTCGGCTTGCTCAGATTCCATACGAGAACGATGTTGGTAAGGATGTCGACTATCGTAAGAACGAGCACGAACCAGATTGCTTTCTTGTAACCCCAGATCTTTGAATAAGTGGTGTATTCGGTCTCATCCTTCGGGGCCCTGATCTTTCTTGAAACCTCCCAGATGAGAGCCGGGAAATACAATGTCCAGAGCGTCATCAGAGTCGTGATCGAGAACGGATTCAGGCCGTATTTGATGACCGTGAACGATATGATGTAAAGGTTGATGAACATCTGCACGGGATTGTGCGTGACGAGCGCCAGGAAAAGATTCGGCTGGATCTTGGATCTCTGGAAGAACCAGTTCCTCATCAGGAATCCGTAGCCGTAAAGGATCGCGCAGAATATCCAGTTATTCATGAAGATGATGTTTAAAGCGATCGCGATCACCTGGAAGAAAATGCAGGAGATGATAATGTCCTTCTTATAGACGCGCCCCGATGCAAGAGGCCTGTCAGGGAACAGTTTCTTATCTGTCTCATAATCCTTGAGGTCGTCAGCGACACGGAGCCATAAAAGGAAAGCGAACACGGTATAAGCACCTGTTACCTCCTGCATTCCGAGCCTGAAATCCAATACGCCGTAGTTCAGCAGGATTATGAAATAGATCTCGCCAAAAACGATCATGCCGAGAAGGAGCCTCGCAAGAAGCGGGTATCTCTCTTTGTAATAGATGTAAAGTCTCTTAAGCATTATCTTTCACTCCGATCCTCTCACCCATTCTAACCTTTGTCTCTATCCCGTTTCCACTCATCTCGAGAATATCGGGATCGACATTTATCATATTCTTTTCGAAAAACAGGACTATAGTTGATCCGCCCTGCTCGAAATATCCCTTTTCACTGCCTTTTTCAAATTTGGTCAATCCGTTGTTCTTTATGCGTCCGACAAGGAGCGCGCCGACCTCAATGTAGATGACTTTACCGAAATGATCGGTTTCAAGCACGTTCACGATCCTGTGATTCTCTTTGTAGATCTTGTACTTTGACGATATCGAGCTGACCGTGTGAAGCTTTCCTTTGATCTCAACCGAGCTTTCCACCCTGCCGGAATCTATATGGCAGTAATGGTGATAATCATCCATCGAAAGCCTGAATATCATGGCCTTCCCGCCGGCAAAACCGCCGAGTCCGATACTGTTGCCGACGATCTCATCAGGCGTATAAACGCTGCCCTTTACTGTGAACTTAAGATCGTCGCCGATGTCGTAGCAAAGCACCTTTGAATCAGCTGGCGAAATAACCGCAGATGTGTCCTCATCAACAGGTCGTCTGCCTGGCTTTATATTTCGGGTAAAGAAATCGGAAAACGAATCATATTCGCGTTCTTCAAAATCGTCCATGTTGATCTTGTATTCTTCAACGAAAGGAGCGATCTTTTTGACGCTCGAACTTCTCCTGTCTTTGGAAGTCGCCATTGTCGAAAAGGCAGGCAGAAGAATGAACTTTGAGAGCACTCTTCCGTACCAGGTATTGTAGAGCCGCTCCAGAGATCTTCCGCCGTACTGGCGGTCCTCTATGAAGCTCTTATCCTGTCTTACGTAGATCTTCATCTTCCGAATACTATGTAGAGAACGAAAAGCGCAACCGCAAGGAGCATAAGGAAGATGTATCCCTTCTTCCCCGGTTTGATGAATTTGAGTTTCAGAATGAACAACAGCGCGGAGATCTCCATTGCTATGCACATCAATAGTCCGATCACCTGGCCCGTAAACAGCCTGTTCAGAAGATAGATCGCAGGAAAGATAAGAGCCGCATAAGTAACGGGCATTCCCGTGTAGTATTTGATCGGTGAATCCTTGTCTTCGCTTTCTTCCTGGCAGACGTTGAAATAAGCAAGTCTCGCGACACCGAATACGGTATACATAGCGCAGGCTGCGGCCGCATACCAGGTGATACCCGCAAGCTTTATCACCATCACTACAGGCAGCATGATGAAACTGACGACGTCAACAAGTGAATCGAGCTGAATGCCGAAATTCTTTTCCTCTTCTGTGCGCTTGCACATCCTCGCGATCGTGCCGTCGAAAAGGTCGCAGATGCCGGCGGCCATAAAGCACATCATCGCGTATCCTGTCAGGTTGGCAAAGAGCAAAAATATTGCTGCGACGGCAAAGAGCATTCCAACGTAAGTAGCTATAACGGATCTGTTCCACTTGCCTATCATGTTATTTCTCCCCTCCGAGCGTTACTGTTCCGGTCGCACCGTCAATGGTGATAGTCTGTCCGTCCTTTATCTTCGTGAGCGCATCATGGCAGTTGACGATCGCAGGTATTCCGTATTCTCTCGAAACGATCGCTGCATGACAGAGGATTCCGCCGTACTCGGTAACGATACCCGAAAGGATCGCGAACTTCGGTGTCCATCCGGTATCGGTAAACCTTGTAACAAGTATATCGTTCTGCTGAAGTCTGTCGATCTCGCTGAAGTCATTGATGACGCGGGCGGTTCCCGTGATCTTGCCGTTGTTTGCGCCGATTCCCTTAAGTGACGCACCGTCTGTTCTGACGTCTGTTTTCGCATCACCGCCGAACATCGGGCCTATCTCGTTCTCGCTCATGTAATTGCGGAATGAATCGTAATATCTCCGGTTCTTCAGGATGATATCGTGGAGGTCTTCTCTGGTAAGCTTTCCGTCAAGGAAATCCCAGACGTTTCCGACCTTGAGCATCCACATGTCTTCTTCCTTATCGAGGATGCCTTCGGCAGTCAGCGTTTTGGAAAGCTCTACGGTATAAACGCGGATCAGGTAATAGAATCTTGTAGATACATCCCTGAATTCTTCACGCCACCAGAGCATGCGGCGCATCTCATCTACCTTGTTCCTGACCTTCTTGTATTTGGAAGCAGAAAGCGTCTTCTCGAGCGAATGAATTATCGCTTCGCTCTTAAGGCGGCCTTCCTTCTTATCCTTCTCGGGACCGAAGTCGCCTGTGAGGGGAAGCATGTCCTTAACTGATACGATGAGCGGAACAGGGTCTTCGAAGTAGCAAGGATATGTAACATCGAGTTCCTTATCGGAGTGATAGCCGTACTTGCCGATAATGTCCTTCATGCCGGGAAGCATGTATTTACCGCTGTCAATATTTACAGCGATCTCTTCTGCGGGAGTTTCCTTCCAATAGGAAAGCGCGGTCTCATCTTCAATGATCTTTCTCGACAGATCCCACATCGCGTAGAACGGGAGCAGGTGTGAGATATTCTCGATGCTTCCCAAGAGCGTCAGGTATTCGCTCTCGGAAACATACTTGAGCAGGCCGTCCTTATAGAGCGACTGATGGATCGTGTTGATGAATATCTGCCAGAAATATGTCGTCTCGCTGTGAAGATAGATATCGTGAGTCAGGCTCTTGAAGCGGGACTTGATGTCGTCGATCGTATGGTTGTCGTAGTTCTTTCTGTATTCCTCATAAGTCTTCAGAAGGTCTCTCTTGAGAGTCTCGGCGTTATCATTTCTTTCCTTGAGGATCTTCTTCTGGGCAAGCGCCATGCAGGCAATATGAACAAGCGCTCCGGGCGTGGCTCTCGTTACATGACCGTCGCCTTCGTATGTGCGCCTGATTCCGTATTCCTGGTCAAACTCCCTTTCCCTGTATCCGACTACCTGACTCATGGCAAGCTTAACGACAGAAAGATTCCAGTAAGGTCTCCCGTAATACATCTCGCCGAGTTTTCTGGCAAGATCCTTTTCGGTGAGGATCTTCGAATCGAGGATGAACTTCCTTAAGGAATGCTCCCAGATATATTCATAAAGGCTCCACATGTAAGGCGTGCAGACAGATGCGGAAACACCGCCGTCTTTGAAGTCCGCGGTCGTCCAGATATCCTTGAGGCCACCGTAATTTATCCTGGTTATGCTCCTTGACTGAAGGATAAAGAGTTCGCCTTTTTCCACAGCGAATTCAATGTCGCAAGGATATCCGAAATATATCTGTATGTCGGAGAAGACCTTGCCCATCTTTTCGAGCAGCTCAAGACTTACCAGAGTGCCGTTGTTTTCGACAGCCTTCATCTCGTACCTGTCGTACTCGTACTGTTCGGGATTGACCTTTCCGCCTACGATGCTCTCACCTAAGCCTTCGATAACCTCTATAAGCATTCTCTTATCGTTTCCGGTAACAGGGTTGACGGTAAAACAGATGCCGCTCAATTCGGAATCGACCATTTCCTGTACGACAACGGCCATCGCAAGGTCATCAGGATCTATTTTATTTGTCGCGATATAACTGATGCCCGTTTTATCGAATATCGAGCGGTAGCAGTCTATGACCTTTTCAGCAATGGATTCCGCGCCCTTCGTATTAAGGAACGTCTTATACTGACCTGCAAAAGAAAACTCCGCGAGGTCCTCTTTGGTCGCGGAAGAACGCACCGCATAGCATTTACTGTCATCAGTCATCGAAGCGATCTTCGAGATCATCTCGCCGTCAGCTTTAAGGCCTTCAAAAAGAGCTTCTATAGCTTTGCCTGTCTCTACGGCATTATCTGCCGTGAGATCACTCATCAGAACGGATATCTTTTCTGCGATGTTGTTTTTCTTAACAAACGAACGGTATTCTTCAGCATCGAAAATGATGCCGTCAGGAACGTTGAACCCTGCCCTCTTCATTTCGATGAGATTTCCGGCTTTGTTGCCGCATTCGGATCTTGTTGATTCGGGTCCTGTGCTGATTCTGTAGATCATAGATTTTCCTTAAGTCAAAACATATTCTTGCGGAGGTGCGCAAAATACAAAAGCATGTTCAATATGATGTGCGTCACGGCTCCGACGATTACATACAAAAAGTAATACCAGACAGGCAACGGATGAAAGATGCATACCACCAATACGCATCCGAATATCGAATCGGCCTGGTCCAGAAATACGAATAAGACTTTCTGCCATCCTTTCATTGTCTTGCTCTGATCTATCCCCAGACGTCTCTTGAGAAAACTGTTAGGCAGCTCGAAAAGCGCATAAGCGATGCCGACGAGGACTCCGCAGAACAGATTGTACAGAGCAGTGTTTTCGTGTTCGAAATAGAAGAAATCATGTGAAGCAAGAGCAGGTGACGCCTTGCATATAAAGCCCCAGAGAAGCGTCATGAGCGTTCCCAGGATCACATAACCCGCAAAACCCTTCCAAGTCTTGCTGTCTCCGAAGATACGCCTTCCGTCCGTAAACGTCTTCCCCGCATCCATTGGTTTCTTTAGAAAACCAAGTATGGGAAGCTTGCAGAAGATCATGTTTAAGATCCCCGCAAATATGACCGGCATAAGTGTAACGTACATATATGCCAGGTTTGTAAGGACGCTTTTCATAGCTTTACCATTTCCATTCCTTGAACAGTTTCCTGCCATCAGACGAATGACGTTTGCGCCACTCGTTTCCGGCCGCGATAACTATCATGATGATACCTGCGATGAGCAGATACAGGAGCCACGCCATGGATGACCAGAACGTCGCCGACAGATAGACCGCTATGCCGATGATAGACACAACTCCAAGTATAAACCAAAGCCTGCTTTTTTGTATAAAAGAAAATAAGAAAATACCGCCGGCCGAAACTCCCGTCACGATCAGATCGAATGTTTCACCCGAAATGGCCGCCGAAATGCTCTCAACTGTAAGGCATGAAGCGATGAGGCCGAACCAGGCGTACTTAAGGACCTTTTCGTCCGCGGGCTTGACCAGGAACCTGAATATGGCTGCATCCAACAGGATCACGGCAAGGATGAATTCAGTCATGTAAAGATCGGGAATATCGACGAACTCCTGACTTATCACGGCAGCCGCCATGGGGATCGATGCAATGAGCGCAACGATCTTTGCAGGTGTCTTCGTCCTTCCGATGAAGTTGAAGAGCATGACGGCAAGCGTCATCCAGATAAGCGTGCCGTTGTAATTGCTGTCCTGAAGCCCGAATAACAGTACGATCGGAGTAAATGCGAGATAATCGGCGCCCTTGCCCGAGAATACCCTCTTTCTGTAGAACAGTCTGCCAATGGCAAACTGGGCAAGTATCAGGATCAGGTACAAGGCGTTGTTCAGATTCGTGTCATTGATACGCACGGTTTCCGTTAAGAACTCTCCGATCGCACACTCAAAGAAGATCACGGGCATGATCGCGAAGAATTCATTTCCACAGAAGTACAGTGCAAGTATTAAGACCGGCATGGCAATGAGCTGCCATGTGGAATCCCAGCTTGACAGACTGATAACCGTCCATACGGAGAGCATCGCGCTGATGATGTGCTTCATTGGCTTTGCATAAGGCAGGATCTTTTCTTTTTTGAACAGCGGTGCAAACTTAAGCAGCACCAGTGCACCCGCCATGACGGCGAACATCACGCAGAAAGCGATCCGGTATCCATAGTGCAGGTTTCTTGTCTTTTCAAGTATGAGGGCCGGAACAAATGCCACATAAGCAGGGGCATTGAGAGCAAGCGAAAAAACGATAAGCGACGGAATGGAAAGCTTCCCCTTCTTCTTTGCATTGAAAAGATAGTTATACACTATCAGGAGCGAAGCAATGAACAAAAGGATCCCGTTTGCCCAGACCTTGGCAGCCTCGGTCCTTGTCATTAAGACACGGAAACTCCGTAATCTGTCGTAGTTTGGAGCTCCGATAAGTCCTATGGTCCCGAAAAAGAGCGATGCCCACATCAGGACTTCAGAAGCTGTCCTTATCCTGTCATCGTCTTTTCCGAAGCGCCTGATAACAGTCAGAATGACCGCTGTAAGAACAGGGATCGGCATGGTAAGAACGAAATAGAGTAATTCATCCTTATCGCCTATTATCCTCAGCATCAGTTCGACTGACATGATGTAATACCAAACACCCGCAAGGCCGGCATTTATCAAACCTGATACCTTCGATTTAGAGAACGCGGAAGACAGTGCTGACATTATGGTTCCGAGGCAGGCAGCGATAACGACCGGCACATAGAACGGACCCTGGTTGCTGTCAGAAGCAAGCATGAAGATGACCAGTACCGACGGTAAAAGAATATCCGATAAGAGCGTGCGGATCTTTGCAAAGAAGAATACCGCATAGAGCACAGCGAAAAGAACCATTACGGTCCATACAGAGTTCGGATATCTGTAATCGAAGCAAACGATCGAAAGGAATATACAAAGAGATGCGAACGGCACAGCATAATTAAGCCACGATCTCTTCGGAGTGAATTTCGCATGAAGTATCAGAGCTGTATTGGCAAGAACGGATCCGATAAGAACGAAGGTAATCTTGGAACCATCCCACAAAGCGACAGGTACCGCTATCAGCATCAAGAGTGCTGATGCGTAAGTGATGATCTCTGAATAGATCCTGAAAGCCAGTTTGGCCTCATCAGCCTTGAATATCATGATGACTCTAAGTATTACCGCGAGTACTGCGAACGCGATAAAGATGGCCTCATAAGGATATATGTAGAGCGCCTCTTCTCCAATCTGGCCTGACACGAATACGACCAGCCAGGTAAACGAGAAATACGTGATGCCCGTATAGAATCTCGACTTGTATATGTACTTGCCGATTATTGCGGACAAAGCCATGAGAAGTGATGCGACCGCAGCTACGATCCAGCCGTTTCCGTTAGAGAAAGAAAACCACTTTCCTAACAGTTTGAACATTCCGACTCCGACAACAACGATCGGTCCCAAGAAGCTTCCAAGCGTATAGAACGCAAAGCCTGTCTGCTTAAGCTTAAATACCTTTCCCGAAAGGAACGACAACAGATAAACCACCGCAACAGCCGCTATAAGCGTGACTGCCCTTGCGGCATTTCCCATGAAGCTCCATGAGACTGAAAGGAATGCCGCACCTACGATGGTAAGGAGCAGAACACCGACACCGAAAGTGATGCTCGTGCTGCTGATCTTTGATCTCTTTTTGGGTTCTGGACGGACTTCCGGAGCAGGCTGATACGCCGGAGCCGGAGCATATACGGGTGAGGCCACCGGGGCCGCCTGTACCGGGGCCGCCTGTACCGGGGCTGGAGCGGGCACATGAGGAGCTGCCTGATAAACACGTCCTGCAGCTATTGCCCGTTCATTCTGCTGATCCTGCTTAATGCGGAAAAGTTCCCTTCTGGCATCAATATACTTGCGTACAAACGTGATAAGCAGTATCTGAAGCGCAATTGCATATGGAACAATGAAAAAGATACAAAGTAAACCAATATCGTCTAAATCCATAATATCTTCCCCTTTTCGGACTGCCCGTCCGTTAGCGTGATAATATCATTATGAATTATCGGGTGTAAAGTGCTTTGACTATCAAAGTAAATTATGCCACAAATTTACCACATATAATAAACATCAGGCTTTAACGGCCGCTGCAACAAAAACCGTTCCTGCTCTGTATATATGGCATAGCACGAATTCGGAGGACTGGAAAATGAAAAAGTTAATCGGAAAAAGAGCCATGACCGCTGCACTCGCGGCAATGCTGATGTTTACGGGATGCGCGAACAGGGCCCCAGTTAATACAGAACCGCTCAAGAACGACCCCCAGCTGAAGACAGAGATCAAGCTGAATGAGGTCGCAAGCCGGAAGTTTGACGAAGAAAAGCTCAATGCGGATTACGGCAGATATAGCTTCAAGATGATGGCGGAGATCGCCGCAAATGCCGAAAAGAACTGCAACATAATGATCTCGCCCGCATCTATCATGATGGCTCTCGACATGGTCGCCGCAGGCGCCAAGGGCGAAACGCTCAAGCAGCTCAACGCGCTCTTCTCAAGCGACGCCGATCCTTTGGAGCAGCAGGCTTTTGCTTCCGAGATGATGAAGCGCATCAACGCTTCCAAGAAGCTCAAGTTCGTCTGTGCCAATGCCATCTGGAGCGACAACAAAAGACTCGGCGACAAGATCAATTCCGAATACACCAAATACATCAAGAAGACATTTGATGCGGAATTCAGCTCCGTCGAGTTCAACTCTGAAACCCACAAAATGGTCAACAAATGGGTCGACGAAAAGACAAACCACATGATCCCGGAGTTGTTTGAACAGCCTTTTGGCGCGAATACAGTCATGGTACTGGTCAACGCCATACGTTTTGAAGCACAATGGGCAAAAGGTTATGAAGACGGCCAGATCAGAAAGCTGATATTCAAGGGCACCGAAGGCGAAAAGGAAACCTCAATGCTTTCAAGCACTGAAAAAGGCTACTTCATGTCTGACAAGGCGACGGGATTCATCAAGTACTATCAGGGCGAGGAGTACGCTTTCGTCGCGATCCTTCCCAGAGACGAGAAAGCCAACGCCAACGAGTTCATCAAGAACTTCTCCTACGATGATTACCGCAGATTTATCTCCAGCCGTACAGAATGTGACGTCTATACCCTGATGCCTGAATTCAAGTCCGATTACGGCATCAAGCTCAACGAGATCTTGAAAAAGCTCGGCGTAACTGACGCGTTCAGTGACAGCAAAGCAGATCTTACGGGAATCGCCAATCCTGCAGGAGGAAAGCTCTATGTCTCAAACGTATTCCACAAGACGCACATAGAGGTTGACCGCAAAGGCACAAAAGCCGCTGCCGCCACGGGGATCACGCTCGACGTAAAGGGCGCCATGCCGATGGAAGAACGCAAAGAAGTCATCTGCGACAGGCCATACGTCTATGCGATCGTAGATGCGTCCACGATGAATCCGATATTTATAGGAACGGTCAACAACGCAGGATAAATTTTAAGGGGGCACTTAAGCCCCCTTTATTAATCCAATCCGAAAAACTCTCTAGCCTGGGCCTTGCTCTCTTCGACAGCCCGTGTCAGCTCCTCTACTCCGGAGAAAGGCTGCTCGGGCCTTAAGAACTTCATCAGTTCGACCTTTATCGATGCGCCGTAAATATCCTCGTCGAAATCGAAGATGAAAGTCTCGGCAACGTCGTTTACGGCATCTTCGACAGTCGGTCTTCTTCCGACGTTAGTAACACCGTAGAGCGTGCGATTCCCGAGCGTTACGCGGGAACAATAAACGCCGCGCCTTACAACGAACTTGTCTTCAGGTATCTCAAGATTTGCAGTAGGAAAACCCATCTGACGTCCGGCCTGTTTGCCGTGGCAGACGCGTCCCGAATACGAGTAAAAACGCCCGCCGCAAAGCCTTGGAGCGAGTTCAACGTCGCCGTCTGCCAAAGCTTGTCTAAGCCACGTTGTTGAGATCCTGCGGTCAGTTCCATCAAGTATCCTGTCGCTTATCACGCGGAAGCTTATCTTCTCTCTTGAAGCAAACTCCTTGAGGAGAGCCGCATCGCCCTGCGCGTCTTTTCCGAAACGGTAATCATGTCCGATAAAGAGCGCTGCGGCACCCGTGCGCATCTTTAATATCTGCTCACAGTATCCTTCGGGGCTCATGTCCCTGACCTGCGGGAAGTTGAGCACGAGCATCTCGTCAACGCCCAAAGCTTCGAGCATCTTCAAACGCTCTTCCATTGTATAAAGGAGACGCTCTTCACCGTTCTTGCCGAAATTCCTGAAGGTCTGGACGCACGTAAGAAGGCCCGTGTTTTCAGCGAGCCTGACCGCGCTCTTGATTATGTCGATATGCCCCTGATGCAGGCCGTCAAACATTCCGAGCGCCATGACACGTCCGCCCGGAATGAACGGAAGATCATCAAGACCGTATTTTGAACAGACCTTAATCATTTGCAAAAAGCCTCTCTATCCTCATTACCGTCTTTCCTTCTTCAACAGCGGGATAAACGACAGCAATCGTCTTCCCTTCAAATACAGCGCGGTAATATTTCCTGTCATCTGAAACGTCAGCGCCTTCAAAAGCGATCTTTCTGCCAAAGCTGAGATCCTTTGCCTGACGGGCATCCAGCCTGACTTCAGGCATATCTGAGATCGCACAGGATGAATCAATAAGGAATGAATGATCGCCGTTCTCCGCCATTTCAAAAAGCCTGTCGGGCGTATATGCGTCCTCTATCCTGAAAGGTCCGGTCTGCGTGCGTCTTAAGGTCTCTGCATAAGCGCCGTATCCGAGCATTTCGCCGCAGTCGGTGCAGATGGTCCTGATATAAGTGCCCTTGGAGCACTTGCAGGTAAATTCAACGGCAAAGCCCTTTTCTAGTGTTTCGATCTTGTCGATGACGAGGCTGTAGATCCTGATCTTCGCAGGAGGGAGATCGACTTCTTCACCCTTTCTTGCAAGGTCGTAGGCCTTTATGCCGCCGATCTTTTTTGCAGAATACGAAGGGGGCTTCTGTTCCGTGCGTTTTGATATTTCCGAAAAAGCATCGCGGACTTTCTTAAAGTCTGTGGAAACAAGCTGATCCATTTCAGCTTCAGAAGGATAGTTTTCCGAGATGATCTCTCCGGTACAATCGCCGCTGTCGGTAGCCGCGCCAAAGACCGCGCGGCACGAATATTCCTTGTCAAAGCCCTCGCAGAAACGGAGGTACTTCAGTCCCTTGCCGCAAAACACAGGCAGAAGGCCCGTTGCAAAAGGATCGAGCGTACCTAAATGACCGGCCTTTCTTGAGCCGGTCAGTTTCTTTATCGCGCCGTCTGTCTTAAAAGACGTCCAGCCCTCAGGTTTGTCTACGAGGATCACTCCGTCAAAGATCATAGGAGTTTTTCCACACGCTCCCTGACCTCATCAGCCAGTGCGTCGATCTTCCTGCCCCTTACGGTAAATCCGGCTGCGCGCAAATGTCCGCCGCCGCCGTAAAGCCCTGCAAACGCTGCAGAATTAAAGCCGTCATTTGATCTTACGTTTGCCCTGATCTCGCCGTTCTCGAGTTCTCTTAATACGATCGCGACCTCAACACTGTCAACGTCCCTCAATGCCGAAACAACGTCATCTACTCCGTCTGCATCGGCACCGTATTCCCTGAACATTGAATAAGGAACAACACTTAACGCGAACTGTCCGCCGCAGAGGAACTCTGCTTTCGAGCGTGCAGCTGCGGAAAGCCTGAATTTCGACAGCTTCTTGACATCGAAAAGGTTATAGCAGACAGCTGAGATATCTCCTCCCAATGCCATCAGCTCACCTGCCGAGACAAGTGTCTCGGGGCGTGTATTCTTGTATGTGAATCTTCCCGTATCGGTAACTATTCCTGCAATAAGGCAGCCGGCACAGAGCTTGTCTGCGAGTGCGCTGACGGGTCTTCCGAGGAGTTTTGCCATTGAACAGACAACGTAGTAGACGAGCTCACACGCAGAAGATGCATCGGGATCGATCCACATATTCTCTGCACGCGTACTGACGGAAGCGTGGTGATCGATGATGATCTTATTGGGACACTTATCGAAGAATTCTCCGCAGGCGCCCATTCTGTCAGATTCAGATATATCAACGGCGATGGCTCTCGTGAACTTTCTGTCAAAGACCATACCGCTTTCCCTGAACGCATTTGCAACATCAGTATCAGCAGAAACATCGAAAAGAAGTCCGGAAACTCCCAGGAAATTCATATTCTCAGGGAGCTCCTCAGGCATCGCAACATAGGCTTCAACGCCGATCCTGCGGAGCGCTTCGCAAAGGCCGCAGGCGGAACCTACACAGTCTCCGTCAACGCTCTTATGAAGAAAGATCAGGCAGACGCCGTCCTCTTTCTTGATCTCGCCAGCCATGTCGATAAGCTGTCTTGCTATGCGTTCGGAATCAGCCTGATACTTTTCAATCATTTTCGTTACCGGCTTCCTGCTCGCGCTTTTCTCTTTCAGCGCGCCTTCTCTCGTCATCGGCGATAGTCTTGCTGATCAGCGCATCCATGCGTGCCGCCTCGTCAAGAGTATTGTCGAGCTTGAAGTGCAACTCGGGAGCGATCCTGAGCTTGACTTCCTGCACCGCCTCATAACGGATGAAACCCTTTGCGTGCTCGAGCGCATCCATCGCATCCTTCTTCGTCTTTTCATCTCCGTAAACGGAAATGAAGACTGTGGCATGCGACAGATCCGAACTCATCTTGACGCCCGTGACAGAGGTCATAAAAGGAACCCTGGGGTCCTTGAGCTTCGTCGTTATGATCGTAGAGATGACTTTCTGCATCTCATCGCCGACTATTTCAGGTCTTCTTCTCTTCATTTATCAGTCTCTTGCAACCTCGATATTGCCGAATGCTTCGATAATGTCGCCGACCTTGATGTCGTTGTACTTCTCGACAGTAAGTCCGCACTCATGTCCTGCAACAGCTTCCTTAATGGAATCCTTCTCATGCTGGAGGGAACCGAGCTCACCTGTATAAGCAACGACGCCGTCTCTGATGACCCTGACCTTGGTGCCGCGGGTGATCTTACCGTCGGTGACGTAGCAGCCGCCGATGGTTCCGATGCCGCTGACCTTGAACAGCTGTCTGATCTCGGCATGACCCGTGATGACTTCCTCGATCTTCGGAGCAAGCATACCCTTCATAGCGTTCTCAACATCTTCAATAGCGTTGTAGATGACGCTGTAGAGTCTGATGTCAACGCCTGCTTCCTTTGCCTTGTCGATGATCATCTGGTTAGGACGTACGTTGAAGCCGATGATGATGGCGTTAGAAACGTCAGCGAGAACGATATCTGATTCGTTGATCGCACCGACACCGCCGTGAACGACCTTGACCTTGACCTCGTCGTTGGAGAGCTTCTCGAGGGACTGCTGGACAGCCTCAACGGAACCTCTGTCGTCTGCCTTGATGATGATGTTGAGATCCTTGACGTCGCCTGCAGCCATCTGCGCAGCGAGAGTCTCAAGGCTCATCTTGGAAGATCTGTGGAGCTGCTCTTCACGCTGCTTGATCTTTCTCTTTTCAACTAGCTGACGTGCTGTCTTGTCGTCTGTTACGGCATAGAGCAGTTCGCCTGCCTCAGGTACTTCAGGGAGACCTAAGATCTCGACAGGAATTGAAGGACCTGCCTTCTTGATCGGGTTGCCCTTATCGTCGTACATGGCTCTGATGTTGCCCATGATAGGTCCGCAGACGACCGTGTCGCCCTGCTTGAGCGTACCGCGCTGTACGAGTACTGATGCGACAGGACCTCTGTTCTTGTCGAGCTGAGCCTCGATAACGGCACCCTTTGCCTGACCGGTAGGATCGGCCTTGAGCTCCATGACGTCTGCCGTGAGCAGAACGTTTTCGAGAAGGTCGTCAATGCCGATGCCCTTCTTAGCGGAGATAGGTACCATGATGGTGTTTCCGCCCCACTCTTCGCAGATGAGCTCATAGTTTGTGAGTTCCTGCTTAACCTTATCGGGATTTGCGCCCGGCTTGTCGATCTTGTTGATTGCAACAACGATCTCGGTGTTTGCAGCCTTTGCGTGGTTGATGGCCTCGATCGTCTGAGGCATGACGCCGTCGTCTGCAGCAACTACGAGGATAGCGATATCCGTGAACTGAGCACCTCTCGCTCTCATCGTCGTGAATGCTTCGTGACCAGGGGTATCAAGGAATGTGATCTGACGTCCCTTGAGCCTTACGGTGTAAGCACCGATCTTCTGCGTGATTCCGCCCGCTTCGCCTTCGATGACGTTCGTGGAACGGATCCTGTCGAGGAGTGACGTCTTACCATGGTCAACGTGACCCATGACAACGACGACCGGCGGCCTCGGCTGGAGGTTCTCGGGATTGCCCTCACCGTCATCGATAAGGATATCTTCTTCAGTCTTCTCCTCAAGGAGCTCTGCGTTGATGCCGAACGAATCAGCAACAAGGCATGCAGTATCGAAATCGAGTTCCTGGTTGATGGTAGCCATAACGCCGAGCTTCATAAGAGCCATGATGATCTCGGAGCTCTTCTTGCCGATACCCTCAGCGAATTCCTTAACGGTAATGAATGCAGGGATCTTGATCTCGGTTATGGTCTGCTGCTCGTCGGAATACTCCTCGGACTGCTTCTTTTTCTTCTTCTTGTAGGAATAATCGTCGTAATCACCGTCTTCGTTTACACGGCCGTTGAACTGAGCATTCCTGTTCTGGTGACGCTTGTCGGCAAAGCTGCCCTTTCCGCCGCCTTCCCTGCGCTCGTTATCGTTGTGCTTCTTGTCGAAAGCACTCTTCTCGGCGTAGTTGGTCCTGCTCTTCTTGACCTCGTCGATCGGAGACTCGGCCTTAGGTCTTGCAGGACGTCTGAACTGGTTCTTCTGACCGGGCTCTTCGTCCTTGTCCTTGTCGAATCCGCCGCCACCGCCGTGGCCCTGATATCCGCCACCGCCGCGCTGGGGTCCTCTGTTGCCGCCGAAGCCGCCCTGTCCGCCGCTTCTTGCGGGACTCTTACGGTCACGGCCCGTGTAGGTGATGATCGTGGAACTCCTGATGGTCTCGCCTCTTGCAGGAGCATCGCCCAGAGATACGACCGCAGACGAAAGCCTCGGCCTCGGTGCAGGTCTTACGATATTGCTTTCCTCAGGAGCGGGAGTCTCTGTCTTGGCAGGCTCTGAAGCAGGTACTTCAGGTGCTTTCTCTTCTGCCTTGGGCTCTTCAGCCTTGGGAGCCTCCTTAGGCTGCTCTGTCTTGGGTTCCTCCGCCTTGACGGGTTCTTCAGACTTAGCTTCCTTCTTTGCTTCCTTTTCTTCGTCTGCAGCCTTGGCAGTCTTTGAAGAAGCCTTCTTGGCAGGCTTTTCCTTTGCAGGAGCCTCTTCCTTGGCTGTTTCAGCCTCGGCAGTCTTCTTAGTGCGCTTAGCGGCAGGCTTTTTCTCTTCGGCAGGCTCTTCCGTCTTAGCGGTCTTAGCCTTCTCCGAAGTCTTTGCTGTCTTCTTGGCAGGAGCTGAATCTTCGGTCTTCTTAGCCGCTTCCTTCTTTGCAGGCTTTTCAGCTGCAGGAGCCTTCTCCGGCGCTTCAGGTGCGGCAGCGGGTTCGGCAGCAGGTGCCGGAGCCGGTTTTACCGCTGCTGCAGGAGCAGCCGCAGCATCATCGCCCTTGTCGGACTTCTTGTGGACTCTTCCGAGCCTCATCTTCTTGTTGCCTGAGACGCCTCCGACTGTAAGACCGTTTTTCTTGTTCTCGCTGTCTTCACTCATCAAATGTCTTCCTCCTCGTTGATGCCTTCGAGCAGATCGGAAATCCCCTTTGCGAAGGCTTTATCCGTAACGGCGAGGGCTGCCCTTGCGGCTTTACCCGTCGCTTGCCCCAGGTCATCTGATGTTCCGAACCTGAAGCACGTTACTGCTTTTCCTGTTACCTTTTCACCTTTTTCCGCGGCACTCAGGAGCTTGTCCAGAGAGTTGCGCGATATGTCGCGGCTGATGATCAGCAGTTCCGCCTTACCGGTACTGAGAGCCGCGGTTACGGCTTCAGCTCCCGAAGCGACCTTGCCGGCACGCTGTGCCATGCCCAGCATTCCGAACACACGCTGCTTCGCATCCATTATTGTTCCGCCTTTTCAGCCGCGGCGAGCATTTCTTTCGCGAGGTTTTCGATCTCCTCGTCGCTTATTGCCCTGCGAAGCCCCTTCGAAAGCCTTGCGGCCTTTTTGAGCTCCGACTTGATGCATTCCGCATTTTTGCAGAGATAAGACCCTCTTCCCGGAGCTTTTCCGGTCGGATCGTAGACTATGCTGCCGTCAGCCATGGCAACGACGCGAAGGAGTTCGCTCTTATCTCTCGTTGTCCTGCAGCAGACACAGCTTCTCTGCGGTTTCTTTTTCATGAGTTTCAGGCTTCTCCCTTATCCTCAGTCTCGTCAACGACCTGGAAGCCGTCTGTGAGAACCTTTGCAGCCTCATCGCTCTCGTCAGACTCCTTGCGGATGTCGATCTTGAAACCGGTGAGTCTTGCAGCAAGCCTTACGTTCTGGCCGCTCTTGCCGATAGCAAGAGAGAACTGCTGGTCGGGAACGATGACCTTGGCGTGACGCTCAACGGAACCGTCCTCGTTTGTGGAGATCTCGGTATCAACTCTGACGACCTTTGCAGGCTGGAGAGCTTCGCTGATGAACAGAGCAGCGTCTTCCTTCCAGTCAACGATGTCGATCTTCTCGTCGGAGAGCTCGTTCATGATCTGCTGGACTCTCTGTCCGCGCTGACCAACGCATGCACCCTTTGCATCGATATCAGGGTCTCTTGAATAAACAGCGACCTTGGATCTTGAACCGGGTTCACGTGCAACGGACTTGATGATGACGTCGCCGTTCTTGATCTCCGGTACTTCAAGCTCGAAAAGCTTAGCAACAAGTGCAGGAGCAGTTCTGGAAAGAACAACAGAAGGTCTGCCGTTTGCTTCCTCAACGCCTGTGACCAGGAACTTCATGATCCTGTCCTGATCGTAGTGCTCGTTGCGGTTGTTGCGGATCTGGCCGTCACGTCTGACGATAGCCTCTGCACGGCCGATGTTTACATATACGTTGCGGGCATCCTTACGGACAATGGTTCCGGAAGTGATCTCGCCGATCTTGCCGTGGAACTCGTTCTGGATCTTCGTGCTCTCGGCATCCCTTAACTTCTGGTTGATGGCGTTTTTAGCGGCGCCTGCAGCAAGACGTCCCAAGTCTTCTACGTCGATACCGATCTCGATCTCGTCTCCGATCTCAACATCTTCATAACCGACTGCCTTGGCGTCCTCGATGGAGATCTCGTTCGCATCATCCAAAACCTCGTCAACTACCTCAACGAGCTTGTAAACATAGATCTCACCGGTCTCACGGTCGATTTCCGCGTTAACGAACTTGATATCCTGCTTGTTTCCGCCGAACTCTCTCTTGTAAGCAGCTACGATACCGCTCTCGATCGCCTGGAAAACTTCTTCCTCGTCAATATCACGCTCTTCAGCGAGCAGCTTGACGAGGTCAACTATTGTCTCCCTGGGTTCCTCTTCGTTCTTTCTCTTAGCCATCCTGAAAGTGACCTCCTGTTAGTATGTTGATAACTCTTTAAAACTCAATATGTCTTACAGCCTTGGCGATGTCGCTCAAAGCAAGCTCATATTCCCTGCCGTCCGAAGCCTTAAGCTTCACTTTATCTTCCTCTGCGGCTTCACAGACGCAGGAGAATTCCTTTATTCCGTCAATGGGCGCATAAAGTGACACATCGAGCGTCTCGCCCATATAACGCAGATAATCCGAGACCGTCTCCAAAGGTCTCGTAAGTCCTGGCGAAGACACCTCGAAATAATCGTAGTCCAAGCCCAGTTCCTTCTCGAGGACCGGATCGGTAACCTTGCTGACAGCCTCGCAGTCGTCGATGCCGACGCCGCCCTTCTTGTCAACGTAGAGCCTTAAGAACATTTTCCCGCCTTCCTTGGCATAGGAAACATCCACCAGGTCCAGACCAAGTCCGGTTACCAACGGTTCAGCTATGTCAAACGCTTTCTGCGCCGTCTTGGACCTCTTGCCCATATCCGTTCCTCCAAAGTCTCTCAAAAACAAAGAACGGACTTGCTGCCAAGTCCGTTCAAAAAAATAATAATCTTTAAGAACGGACTTATATTATCACATCGCCCCTGAGCATGCAAACAGAAAAAGTTTTAGTTTTTCTTAACATTTGGCTATTCATTTAATTTGGCAATTAAAGTAAAATGAGCATATCCAGAAAATTCCTATGGAAATAAAATCCCCAAAGGAGAAAACACTTATGATCAAAGTTATTGCAGGACCCAAGGGAACAGGCAAGACGGCTAAACTTGTTGACGACATCAACGAAGTAGCCAGAACCGACAGCAACGTCGTATGCATCGAGCGCGGCAACCGCCTCGACCAGCTCCTGAAGCCCAATGTTCGTCTCGTCAATATGAAGGAATACCCCATCAAGGGTTTTGAACAGGTATTAGCATTCGTCTGCGGCATCTGCTCCAAGGACTACGATCTTACACATATCTACATCGACGCTATCTGCAAAGTTGCTGACGATTACGATCTCGACAACCTCGGCGACTTCCTCGGCAAGCTCGACGCTTTCCTCGCAGACAAGCCCATCACGGCTATGCTTCTGTTCAGCGGTGACGTCAACGCCATTCCTGAATCAGTCAAGAAGTACGTCTGATAGTCTTACAATTTAGCTTTTAATGCCCGGAGCTCAGGCCCGGGCATTTAATTAGATAACAATTTTAAGGAGGTTCAAATATGGGTTTTATCAAGAAATTCGGAGCTGAATTCAAGGAATTCGCACTCAAGGGCAGCGTAGTCGATATGGCTATCGGTGTAATCATCGGTGCTGCGTTCAAGGATATCGTTACAGCCTTCACCGACAATTTCATTTCACCCATCATCAGTTCGATCGGCGGTCAGAATATCGCAGGATCAATCAGACTTCCCTGGGTTGACTATACCGGAATGTCTCTCGAGGACGTACAGAAACTCTCACTCAACTACGGTGCATTCATCAGTGCGGTAATCAACTTCTTCATCATGGCTCTCATCCTTTTCGCAATGCTCAAGGGCATCAACGCATTGAAGAGCATCGGCAAGAAGAAGGAAGAAGAAGCTCCCGCAGCTCCGCCGGAACCCTCCGACGAGGTCAAGCTCCTCACAGAGATCAAGGATCTCCTCAAGGAAAAGAAAGCTTAATCCTAAAACAGATTTCAATGAAAACGGGCTTCAGATTGAAGTGAACCCCTGAAGTTGGATAAACTTCGGGGGTTTTTATATGAAACTGAGTTTTAAACAGAAGAAAGAAATCTACAAGAAACATTGCGAAGGATATGGTCCTTATTTTCTGTC
>JAEEGJ010003575.1_pt1 | contig 58298 bp, 48 predicted proteins | sample 8958761 | NCBI WGS metagenome assembly JAEEGJ01 (sample SAMN16246546, study PRJNA631951) | gut metagenome | biome: gut microbiome; feature: rumen; material: RS-attached | host: Bos | place: Iran: Karaj | collected 2018-10 | reverse complement strand
AGGAAGTCAACCGCCTGGTGGACTTCGCCATCGAGCATGGCGTCAACTATTTCGACACCTCCCCGGTCTACCTGGGCGGCGACAGCGAGCGGGCCACGGCCGAGGCGCTGAACCGCTATCCCCGCGAAAAGTGGCTCCTGGCCACCAAGTTGTCCATGTTCGGGCCGTCCTCCTTCGAGGACTGCGTGAAGATGTATCACCGCTCGCTGGAGATCTTCAAGACCGACCACATCGACTATTACCTGTTGCACGCCATCAGCAGTGGCGAAGACTTCAAGAGCCGCTTCGAGAACAGCGGCATCGTGGACTTCCTCGTGAAGGAGCGCGAAGCGGGCCGTATCCGCCATTTCGGCTTCTCCTTCCACGGCCACCAGGAGGGCTTCGACTACATGATGTCCCTGCATGAGAAGTACCACTGGGACTTCGTGCAGATTCAGATGAACTACATGGACTGGGAGCACCCCAGCGGCAACAATACCCGCGCTGATTACCTTTACGCGGAACTGGACAAGCGGGAGATCCCCATCGTCATCATGGAGCCGCTGCGCGGCGGCGCCCTGGCGGAGATTCCCGCGCAGCTGAGCGACCAGCTCAAGGCGCGCGAGCCGGAGCGCTCCATCGCCTCCTGGGCTTTCCGCTACGTGGGCAGTTACCCTCGCGTGATGTGCGCCCTGTCGGGTATGACCTACATGGAGCACCTGCAGGACAACCTGGAGACCTTCCTGGACTTCAAGCCCCTCGACGACGAGGGCAAGCAGTTCCTGATCGGCATCGCCGACCAGATGGTCAAGTATCCGCTGGTGCCCTGCACGGGCTGCCAGTACTGCATGCCCTGCCCGTACGGCATCAACATCCCGGGCATCTTCAAGTTCTACAACGACAACGTCACCGCCGGCACCTACGTGGTCAGCCGGGAGCAGAAGGACTACGCCAAGGCGCGCCGCAAGTACCTGCTGGCCTACAACGAGGCCATCCCGACGGTCCGCCAGGCCGACCACTGCATCACCTGCGGTCACTGCGCGCCGCTCTGTCCGCAGAACATCCGCATCCCGATGCAGCTCCGCCGCATCGACGCTTACATCGAGAGCCTGAAACAGGAGACGCTGTAGCGATTTCGCTACATTATTCCTTAATAAGGCTGTGAGATGCAAGCTGTTGGTTGATAATAAATTACCGATTTATACTACCCCCAAAAACGGGGTAGTATAATTGTTTTAGTAATTGAATCTTAGCTAGTTATAGATCACAAGATTCGCCGGTCGGAGCCGGCGAATGACGAAAAAGAGCAAGGTCGGAGCTTTTGCGACGCAGGGGGTTCCGGGGGGTTAGCCCACCGGTTATTAGATTCGCCGGTCGGAGCCGGCGAATGACGGAAGGAGACGTCGGAGATTAAGGGGCTTGCCGTGCGGGGGCGTTGTGGAAGGCGGACGGCAGTTCGTCACGGGCAGGCCTTTTTGTTGGCCCGAACGGGACGAAGCTGCCGACGCCGCGTGGGGAGGGCAAGCCCGGAAGGACGAAGAGGCGGGCGGGTGCTGTGGGGCCGCCCGCGTGGAAAGGCAAGCCTGGGATGGCGGTTTCGTATTTTCGTAGAAAATAGTTACTTTTGTAGTTCGATTTGAAATGAATAAACAAAAAGCAAATAATATGACCTCCAAGGAAATCCGACAGAAATTCCTCGATTTCTTCGCATCGAAGGGCCATACCGTCGTGCCGTCCGCGCCGATGGTGGTCAAGAACGACCCGACCCTGATGTTCACCAACGCGGGCATGAATCAGTTCAAAGACATCTTCCTGGGCAACGCCAAGGCCCCCTACAACCGGGCGGCGGACTCCCAGAAGTGCCTCCGCGTGAGCGGCAAGCACAACGACCTGGAAGAGGTGGGTCACGACACCTACCATCACACCATGTTCGAAATGCTGGGCAACTGGAGCTTCGGCGACTACTTCAAGTCCGAGGCCATCGACTGGGCCTGGGAACTGCTGACCGAAGTCTATAAGATCGACAAGAACCTCCTCTACGCCACCGTGTTCGAGGGTGCCGCGGAAGACGGCACTGCCCTGGACACCGAGGCACAGCAGGCCTGGCGCAAATACCTCCCGGAGGATCACATCCTGCTGGGCAATAAGCACGACAATTTCTGGGAGATGGGCGAGACCGGTCCCTGCGGTCCCTGCTCCGAAATTCATATCGACATCCGCACGGCGGAGGAGAAAGCCGCTTCCGGCATCCCCGGCCGCGACCTGGTGAACCAGTCCGACCCGCACGTGATCGAGATCTGGAACCTCGTGTTCATGCAGTACCAGCGCATGGCCGACGGCCACCTGGAGCCGCTGCCCGCCCGCAACATCGACACGGGTATGGGCTTCGAGCGCCTCTGCGCCGTGCTGCAGGGCAAGAACAGCAACTACGATTCCGACGTCTTTACCGGCATGCTGACCCGCATCGGAGAGCTCTCCGGCCACAAGTACGGCGAGAGTGACAAGACGGACGTGGCGATGCGCGTGATCGCGGACCACATCCGCGCCATCAGCTTCAGCATCGCCGACGGCCAGCTCCCGTCCAACGTCAAGGCCGGCTACGTGATCCGCCGCATCCTGCGCCGCGCCGTCCGCTACGGCTACACCTTCCTCGGCCTGTCCGAGCCGTTCCTCTGCCAGCTCGTGCAGCAGCTCGTGGACGACATGGGCGAGGCCTATCCCGAGATCGTCAAGCAGCAGAAGTTCATCGAGAGCGTGATCCGCGAGGAGGAAATGGCCTTCCTGCGCACGCTCGACCGCGGCATCCGCCTGATGGACGAGTGCATGGAGCGCAGCAAGGACAGCAAGGTCATCGCCGGCGCCGACGCCTTCAAGCTCTACGATACCTACGGCTTCCCGATCGACCTGACGGAGCTGATCGCCGCCGAGAACGGCTACACGGTGGACCAGCCGGGCTTCCAGGCCGAGCTGCAGCAGCAGAAGGACCGCGCCCGCAACGCCACCGCCAACACCTTCGGCGACTGGACCGTCTATCACGAGGGCGAGGACGTCGAGTTCGCCGGTTACGACACCACCGAGGTGGCCGGCGCCCTGCTCCTCAAGCAGCGCACCGTCGTCCAGAAGAACAAGGAGATGCTCCAGCTGGTCTTCGACCGCACCCCGTTCTACGGGGAAATGGGCGGCGAGATCGGCGACACGGGAACCATCACCGCCGCCGACGGCGAGCAGATCCGCATCCTGAATACCGTCAAGGAGAACAACCTCACCATCCATATCGCCGAGCGCCTGCCGAAGGACTGCACCGGAGCGTTCCTGCTCAACGTGGATGTGGCGCGCCGCCAGCGCATCGCCAACAACCACAGTTGCACGCACCTGCTGCACCGCGCCCTGCGCGAGATCCTCGGCACCCACGTCGAGCAGAAGGGTTCCTTCGTGAGCGATCAGGGTTTCCGCTTCGACTTCTCCCACTTCGAGAAGCTCTCCGACGAGCAGCTCGCACAGGTGGAGAAGCGCGTCAATGAGCTGATCCGCTGCAACTTCCATCTGGAGGAGAATCGCAACGCCACGATGGATGAGGCCAAGGAGATGGGCGCCATGGCCCTCTTCGGAGAGAAATACGGCGACCGCGTCCGCGTGGTCCGCTTCGGCCCGAGCGTCGAGCTCTGCGGCGGCTGCCACACCTCGGCCACGGGCAACATCGGCTTCTTCAAGATCACCGGCGAGTCGGCCATCGCGGCCGGCATCCGCCGCATCGAGGCCGTGACCGGCGAGCAGGCCGAAGACATGGTTCTGGGCATCCAGGGCCTGCTCAAGACGGCCCGCGGCTTCTTCAACAACGTGCCGGATCTCGCCGGCGCCATCCAGAAGCTCATTGAGGACAACGCCACCTTCAAGAAGCAGGCGGAAGAGTTCGCCAAGCAGAAGGCCGCCGAGTTCGCCCGTCAGCTCTCGCAGCAGGCGGAGGACGTGAACGGCATCCAGCTCATCGTGGCCGGACAGGCCGGGCAGGAGATCGATCCCGCCCTGGTGCGTAACGCCGCGCTCACCCTGCAGAAGGAGCTGAAGAATACCGCGCTTGTCGGCGCCTTCGCCTTCGAGGGCAAGCCGCAGCTGGTGCTGGTGTACTCCGACGACCTCGTCGCCGCCGGCCGTAACGCGGGCAAGGACATCCGCGACGCCGCCAAGTTCATCCAGGGCGGCGGTGGCGGACAGCCCGGTCTCGCGACCGCGGGCGGCAAGAACGCAGAAGGCCTGCGCGAAGCGCTGGGCGCCCTGCGTGAGATCGCCACGCGCAAGTAAGCATTTTCCGGCAGGATGAAGAAGCTCGACCGCTTCATATTGAAGTCGTTCATCGGACCGTTCGTCGCGATCCTCTTTGTCGTAGTCTTCATCCTCGCCATGCAGACGCTCTGGCTCTATATCGACGAGCTCGTGGGCAAGGGCCTGGGCATCCGCACCATCCTGGAATTCCTTTTCTGGGGCGTGTGCAGCCTCGCCCTGCCGCTTGCCCTGCCGCTCGCCACGCTGCTGGCCGCCACCATGACGGTCGGCCAGCTCGGCGAGCGCAGCGAGTTGATGGCCATCCGCGCCTCCGGTGTGTCCGTGGGGCGCGTCATGGCGCCGATCGCGGTTGCAGCGGCCCTCATCGCCGGCGGCACCTACCTGGTCTGCTCGAAGCTGGTTCCGCACGCCTTCAACGAGATCTATACCCTGCGCGACGACATCGCCCGCACCAAGGACGAGATCAAGATCCCGCCGGGAACGTTCTACGACGGCATCGACGGCTACATCCTCCGGGTGGGCGACCAGGACAAACGGACCCGGATGCTCTACGATGTGCAGGTCTATGACCACACGGCCCACAAGGGCAACATCTCCGTGACGATGGCGGACTCCGCCATGCTGAAGTTGGCCAAGAGCAAGGAATACCTGACCTTCACCCTCTTCCACGGTTCCACTTACCGCGAGGACAACACGATGCGCTACAACGACACGAGCCTGGTGCTGCAGCACATCGACTTCGCGCGGCAGGAGCTGCTGATTCCGCTGAAGAACTACTCTTTCGAGAAATCGGATTCCGCCCGTTTCGACGATGCCATCAAGTCCAAGCAGATGGCTGAGCTGCGGCACCTGAGCGACTCGCTGCGGCAGGAGTTGGATTCGCTGCACGATGTGAGCTACCGGATGGTCCGCTACAACAGCGCCCTGCAGCAGGTGCGCCAGCTGGACACGGCCTTCCGCAATCCGGAGCGGAGCCCCTTCTCGGATCCGGAATACCTTCGCTGGGACGGTCCTGATGCCGCCGCGCAGGCCCGCATCCGGGCAGCCGACAACGCGCAGCGCTTCAGCAGCGACATTAATGGTTACCGTTTTACCACTTTCGACAAGAGCTACAATCTTCGCCAGGCCGATCTGTCCTTCCTCGAGAAATACGGGCAGGCGCTGGCCTGCTTCCTGCTCTTCTTCATCGGTGCCCCGCTGGGCGCGCTCGTGAAGAGCAAACGCGGCGGACTCGGGGTGAGCCTCATCATCTCCGTGCTCTTCTTTGTTCTGTACTACGTCGTTAACATTTCCGGCAGCAAGCTGGCGCGCGACGGCGCCGTCGAGACGCCCATCGGCGTCTTCATCTCAGCTGCCGTTATTGCGCCCATCGGCGTCTTCTTTACCTGGAAGGCGATGCGGGACGCCGAACTTTTCAATATGGATCAATTCACTACCTGGTGGCGCCGGCTCAAGAGCAAGGTCGCGCGCATCTTCCGTCCTGTCCGCATCGTTTACATGGGTACGCCCGAATTTGCCGTCAAGCCGCTCGACACCATCGTGCAGGCCGGCTACAAGGTCGTGGGCGTGGTCACCGTGGCCGACAAGCCCGCCGGGCGCGGCCTCAAGGTGAACGAGAGCGCCGTGAAGCAATATGCTGTCGCGCACGGCATCCCGGTCCTGCAGCCGGTCAAACTCAAGGATCCGGAATTCCTCGAAGCGCTGCGCGCCTGGAAGGCCGACCTGTTCGTCGTCGTGGCCTTCCGCATGCTTCCGGAGGAGGTCTGGTCGATGCCCCGGCTCGGCACCTTCAACCTCCACGCTGCCCTGCTGCCGCAGTACCGCGGTGCCGCTCCGATCAACTGGGCCGTCATCAACGGCGAGAAGATGTCGGGCGTGACCACCTTCATGATCGACAAGGACATCGACACCGGCGGCATTATCTTCCGCCAGGAGTGCCGCATCCGGCCGGACGAGACGGCCGGTGAGCTGCACGATGAGCTGATGGAGATTGGCGCCGACCTGGTCCTGCAGACCGTTGAAGCACTGATCCAGCACAACGTGGAGCTGCGTGTCCAGCGCTCCTTTATCCAGGGCTCGGAGGAGCTCCGGCCCGCGCCGAAGCTTACCAAGGAGCTCTGCCGCATTGACTGGAACCGCTCCACCGAGGAGATCTACAACCTCGTCCGCGGCCTTTCCCCGTACCCCGCCGCCTTTACCGAACTGGTCCGGGATTCCGAGCTTGCTGATCGTCATTCGCCGGCCCCGACCGGCGAATCCCAGTCCCTGAAAATCTACCGCGCCGAGCCTCGCCCGGACCTCCATGCCGCGCCGGGCACCGTCCTCTCCGACGGCAAAACCTGGCTCGCCATCGCCACCGCCGACGGCGCCCTGTCCCTCACCGAGATTCAGCTCGCCGGCAAGAAAAAAATGGCTGTCGCGGAGTTCCTCAAGGGTTTCCGCGAGCCCGAGGCCTGGAAGGCCCTTCTTTAGATAAGTGTGGGTAATTTGCAAAAAATGAGTATCTTTGCACTCCCATGCCCAAGTACATCCTCAATCCCGAGACGCTGCTGTATGAGGAGCGGGAAGAACCCCGTTTCCTTCGTCCGTTGCGCGTAACGGTGGCCGTCCTGGTCGCCGCGGGGTTCGTATTCCTGTACTTCTGGCTCTATACGGCCGTTTTCCACTGGGACCTTCCCCGGACCGCGATGCTCAAGCGCCGCGCGGCCGCCTGGGAGGCGCGGCTCGAAGTGCTCTCCAACCGGCTGGATCTTTACGACCGCACCTTGACGGGTATCGAGCAGCGGGACGACCAGGTGTATCGCTCGATCTACGGTCTGGGCGAGATTCCGGATGACGTGAAGAATTCCGGTCTGGGAGGCATCAACCGCTACGAAGAGCTGGACCGGCTCGGCAAGAATTCGTCCCTGGGCTGGACGGTGCGCCGGCTGGACCACCTGACCAAGCGCGCCTATATCCAGAGCAAGGCCCTGGATGAAGTGGGCGGCCTGGCCCGCACGGCGGGCGATATGCTGGCCTGCGTGCCGAGCGTGCCGCCGGTGCTGCCCGACCCCGGTGTCGTGCACCTGTCGAGCGGCTTTGGCTTCCGGACGGACCCCGTTTTGGGCGGCGGCGAGTCGCATGGCGGCCAAGACATGGCCGGGCCCACGGGCACGCCGGTTTATGCCACCGGCGACGGTGTGGTGACGATGGCGGAATTCAGCCACAACGGCTACGGCAACCAGATCATCATCGATCACGGCTATGGCTACCAGACCCGCTATGCGCACCTCAGCGTGATCACCGTCGTCGAGGGGATGCAGGTGCGGCGGGGCGAGCAGATCGGCAATATCGGCTCGACGGGCAAGTCCACCGGCCCGCACCTCCACTACGAGGTGGTTTATCGCGGGAACCGGGTGAACCCGATGAACTTTATGGATTTCAAGATGCCGCTGGAGGAATACCGCGCGATGATCGGCACCCGCAAGGAGGAGTCGCCGGTCGGCAAGCGGACCAGCACGACGGAGCTGCTGCGGCGCAGCAAGCAGGGCAATGGGTAAACGCAGGCTGTTCATATTCGATACCGAGAACTTCCATTTCGGGCAGGTTCCGCGCAAAATCGGGCGGACCCTGGTCACGCTTTTTATCTATATGCTGCTGACCTTCACCCTGGCGGTGCTGGTCTATCTGGCGTTCTCGCTGGTGTTCCGTACGGACACCGAGCGGCGCCTGCGCCGCGAAATCCGGATGTATGAGCGGCTTTATAAAGACCTCGAGAAGCGGGAAGAGCTGCTGGGCGATGCCATCGCCGGCCTGCAGCACAAGGACAACGACATCTATGCGCTGGTGTTCCACTCGCCCGGCGCGCCGATGCTGGACCCGCTGGACCGGGCCGACGCAGTCAGTGCCGCCGACACCATTCCGGAATCCCGCTTGTCGGAATACACGCGAGATAAGGTGAATGCCCTGATGCGGCAGAGCAAGGCGGTCGATGCCGCCTTCGAGCGCATCTTCCAGGCGCTTACCGATTCGGCGCTCGTGCTTCCGCCGATGAGCCTTCCGATCGCGGATATCACCTACCCGCAGGTGGGTGCATCTGCGGGTCGCAAGATGAATCCCTTCTACAAGGCTTACGTGTACCACGAGGGCCTGGATCTCATCGTCTCGCGCGGCACGCCCGTGCTGGCCGCTGCGGATGGAACCGTGACCTCCGCCGTGGTGTCCCAGAAGGGACAGGGCCGAACGGTCCGGATCGCCCATGCGGGCGGTTACGAGACGGTCTATGCTCACCTGGAGAGCATCAATGTCTATGTCGGACAAACCGTGCAGGCCGGTACCAAAATCGGCACCGTGGGTATGTCCGGCCAGGCTTTCGCCCCGCACCTGCACTATGAGGTGCGCAAGGACGGCGTCGCGAAGGACCCGGTGGGATTCTTCTTCGCGTCCGTCAGCCCGGCGGAATACGTGAACATGCTCTACATGTCGATAAGTACTTTGCAATCAATGGATTAATCATATGGAGAAACTGTATTATTCGATCGGTGAGGTGGCCGGGATCCTGGGCGAATCGGTGTCCCTGGTCCGGTTCTGGTCCAACTCTTTCCCGAAATTCATCAAGCCCAAGCGCAATGCCAAGGGCAACCGGCAGTTCACCGCCGCCGATGTGGAGACTTTCAAGCAGATCCACCATCTGGTCAAGGACAAGGGCCTGACCCTGGAAGGCGCCGCCCTCCAGCTCGCAGGCGACCGGCGCCCCGTGGACAGGAGCGTCAAAGCCCTCGAATCCTTAAAGGAAATCCGCGCCCAACTTGTGGAGATTAAGAAAAATATTTCATAACTTTGCAGTTTGTAATATTACGAAGTAATAAACATCTAGAAAGCATATATGGCTACCACCAAGAAAACAACGAAAGTGCCGACTCCGATTGACGAGCGGGAGACTTTTGTCTCGCTGCGGAAAAACTTTGCGGAGACCGAGCAGAGCACGCAGGAGAAACTCAAAGTCCTTTACGAACTGCAGGAGGCTGACGTCGCTATTGACGAGCTGGTCCACCTGCGTGGCGAACTGCCCGCTGAGGTCGCCATCCTCGAAGAGGAACTGGCCGGCCTGCGCGCCAAGTCCGACAAGATCGGACAGATGATCGAAGGCTACAACGCCACCATCGACAACGCCAACAAGCAGATTGTCGAACTGGACGCCGAGATTGAGAAATACCGCAGCCAGCTGGAGAACATCTCCAACAGCCGCGAGTTCGATTCCATCAACAAGGAGCTGGAGAACCAGGGCCTGCTGCGCGCCATCGCGGAGAAGAACATCACCGATGCCCGCGCCGCCATCGAAGAGCGCAAGCTCGACCGTGAGCGCATCGCCGACCGCATCCTCATCCGCGAGGAGGACCTCAAGGCCAAGCAGGAAGAGCTGGCCTCGATCGTGGAGTCCACCGCCAAGGAGGAGAAGGTGCTCCAGGCTAAGCGCAGTGCCTGCGCCGCCAAGATTGACGAGCGCACCCTGAGCGCCTACGAGCGCATCCGCGACAACGCCCACAACCACCTGGCTGTGGTGACGCTGTTCCCGAAGAATGCCGACGGTACGTACGGTGACGCCTGTGGCGGTTGCTTCCACACCATCACCCCGCAGCGTATCCTCGACATTGCTTCCGGCAAGAAGCTCGTCATCTGCGAGCACTGCGGACGCATTATCGTGAATCCTGAGATCTAGCGATGGCTGCACAACGGCCCGGCACTCCCCGCAAGAAAGACCAGACGGTCAACCTCGAGACGCTCGGCATGGAGATCGGCAACAAGCCGCCCCAGGCCCCCGACGTCGAGGAGGCCGTCCTGGGTGCCATGTTGCTGGAGCCGTCCTGTGTGGACCTCGCGATGGAGGAGCTCACTCCTTCCTGCTTCTATGACCCCAAGCACCGGATGATCTTCGAGGCCATGTCCCGTCTCGTGACGGACCACACCTCGGTCGATATCATCACGGTGAGCAGCGAACTCAAGGCTCAGGGCAACCTGGAGGCCGTTGGCGGTACCGTCGTGCTGGCGAACCTTTCCGAGAAGGTGGGCTCCGCCGCGCACATCGAGTACTACGTCAAGATCCTCAAGCAGAAGACGATCCAGCGCGACCTGATCTCTGCCTCGTACGACATCCTGCGGGATTCGTTCGACGACTCGATCAAGGTGGACGACCTGATCGACAAGGCGCAGAGCAAGGTTTATGACGCCATTCAGAGCAATGTGCGCCGCGAAGTGCAGGACATCGGCAGCCTGATCAACATCGCGATGTCGGACATCCAGGAGATGCAGGGAAATACCGGCCTGAACGGTGTGCCCTGCGGCTTCTACAGCATCGACCGCATCACGATGGGCTGGCAGAAGTCCGACCTGATCATCCTGGCTGCGCGTCCTTCCGTGGGTAAGACGGCGTTCTCGCTCAACCTGGCGCGCAACGCCGCGGTGGACCACCATATGGCGGTCGCCTTCTTCTCGCTGGAAATGTCCGCCATCCAGCTGGTCAAGCGTCTGATCACATCCGAGTCCGGTCTGTCGGCCGACAAGATCAAGGGCGGCGCCAAGCTGGAGGATTATGAGTGGGAGCAATTGGAGTACAAACTCAAGGCGCTGTCCAAGGCGCCGCTCTATATCGACGACACGCCGGGTCTTCCACTGATGGAGTTCCGCACCAAGGCCAAGAACCTGGTGAAGAACAAGGGCGTACGCCTGATCATCGTGGACTACCTGCAGCTGATGCAGGGCCCCGCGGAGCTGAAGGGTATGCGCGAACAGGAGGTGGCCGCCATCTCCCGTACGCTCAAGGCCACGGCCAAGGAATTGGACGTGCCGATCATCGCCCTGTCCCAGCTCTCCCGCCAGGCCGTGCAGCGGCAGGGCGGCGGCGGCAAGCCGCAGCTGTCCGACCTGCGTGAGTCCGGCTCCATCGAGCAGGATGCCGATATGGTGATCTTTATCCATCGCCCGGATTTCGTGGGCCTCAGCGAGAATCCCGAAGACAAAGAGAAGACGCAGATCATCATCGCCAAGCACCGTAACGGTGAGACCTGCGATATCGATATGCTCTTCAAGAGCGAGCAGATCCGCTTCGTCGAACTCGACGATTCGCTGGATATGCGGGCGGGCTCGATGACCATCGATTCCGCCATGAATACGATGGTAAACAATGAGTTCCAGTAGCGAAATATCCCATCGCGGCCGTATCGTCGCGATCACGCCGGAAGTTACGACTGTGGAAATCGTGTCCGAGTCTGCCTGCGCCGCCTGCCACGCCAAGGGGCTTTGCAGCCTGGGCGACAGCACCGTCAAGCAGATCGAACTCCCGACCCGGGGGTGGGACAACTACAGCGTGGGGCAGGAAGTGGACGTCGTCTTGCGGGCCTCGATGGGCCATAAGGCCGTCTGGCTTGCCTATGTGATCCCCCTGCTGATTCTGGTCGCCGTCCTGCTGGGCGTGCTCGCCGCCGGCGCTTCTGAATTGCTCGCCGGCCTGCTTGCCATCGGCGCCATAGCTTTTTATTACCTGATCATCTGGCTGCTTCGCGGCCGGCTCAGGAATGAGTATATATTCAACATCAAATCATAATGACACAAACTTTTATCTGGACCGTCGCTATCCTGACCGTCCTGGGCCTCTTGCTTGCACTCATCCTGTTCTGGGTGGCGCGTAAGTTCAAGGTCGAGGAGGATCCCCGGATTGACGAAGTGGAGAAGGTGATGCCTGGCGCCAACTGTGGCGGCTGCGGCTTCGCCGGATGCCGCGCTTTCGCCGATGCGGCGGTCAAAGCACCTAATCTGGACAACCAGTACTGCCCTGTGGGCGGCGACGAGGTGATGCAGAAGGTGGCTTCCATCCTCGGTTTCACCGTGGCCGCCAAGGCCCCGCAGGTGGCCGTCGTCCGCTGCAATGGCAATTGCGAAGCGCGTCCGCGTACGAACGAGTACGACGGCGCGAAGTCCTGTCGGGTCAAAGCCGCGCTTTACAGCGGCGACACCGGCTGCGCCTTCGGCTGCCTGGGATGCGGCGACTGCGTGGCTGCCTGCCAGTTCGGCGCCCTGTCGATGGATCCGAAGACGGGTCTTCCCGTCGTGGACGAAGACAAGTGCACCGCCTGCGGCGCCTGCACCAAGGCCTGCCCCAAGCACATCATCGAACTTCGCCTCAAGGGCCCGCGCGGGATGCGCGAATTCGTGTCCTGCATGAACAAGGACAAAGGCCCTGCCGCCAAGAAGGCCTGCGCGAATGCCTGTATCGGTTGCGGCCTGTGCGCCAAGACCTGTACGCACGACGCCATTACCGTGACGGACAACGTGGCCTACATTGATTTCAACAAGTGCAAGCTTTGCCGCGAGTGCGAAGCGGTCTGCCCGACCGGCGCCATCCACGGGGTGAATTTCCCGAAGGAGCTGGACAAGGAGGCCGTCAAGAAGCGTATCGCCGACCGCAAGGCGAAAGCCGCCGAGGCCGCCAAGGCCGCAGCTTCCGTCATTCCGGCCGCAGAGCCGGAAACTAATAAAAAGGAGGTCGCCAATGGGTAAGTTAACATTCTCGATGGGTGGTGTCCACCCCAACGACAGCAAATACTCCCGCGCTTGCGCCATCGAGGAGCTCCCGCTCCCGCAGACGGTTTACGTCTCGATGGCCCAGCACCTGGGCGCCCCGGCCAAGCCGCTGGTCGCCCCCGGCGACAAAGTGCTCGTCGGCCAGGTGATCGCGGAACCGGGCGGCTTCATCTCCGCCTTCGTCCATTCTCCGGTCTCGGGTACGGTCAAGGCCGTGGCCCCGCGCAAGGACCTCGCCGGCAACTCCGTCATGCACGTGGAGATCGCCGTCGAGGGCGATGAGTGGGATCCTGCGATCGACCGCAGCCAGGAGCTCGTGACGTCCATCCCGGATGACAAGACGGCCATCCTTGACAAGATCAAGGCGGCCGGCGTCGTGGGTCTGGGCGGTGCGACTTTCCCGACCCATGTCAAGCTGTGCCCGCCTCCCGGCAAGGTGGCGGAGTGCCTGATTCTCAATGGCGCCGAATGCGAGCCGTTCCTGACGAGCGACTTCCGTATCATGGTCGAGCGCCCGAAGGAAATCGTGGTCGGTGCCGCCATCATGCAGAAAGTGCTGGGCGGTTGCCCTTGCGTGATCGGTATCGAAGAGAACAAGCCCGAGGCCATCGCCTCGATGAGCGCCGCCGTCGCCGAACTCGGTTATCCGGGCATTCGGGTGCAGGTGCTCAAAAAGCGTTACCCGCAGGGCGGTGAGAAGCAGCTCATCGACGCGGTCATGCGCCGCCAGGTGAAGTCCGGCGGCCTGCCGATCGACGTGGGCGCCGTGGTGCAGAACGTGGCCACCTCGCTGGCCGTCTATGAGGCGGTCCAGAAGAATAAGCCGTTGATTACCAATGTGCTGACGATCACCGGAGATCAGCTCCCCGTCTCGCAGCAGCACAACTACCTTTTCCGTATCGGCATCCCGCTTTCTTACATCGTGGAGCAGGCGGGCGGCATCCCCGAGAACGCGGCCAAGCTCGTTAGCGGCGGCCCGATGATGGGCAAGGCGATCAGCAACCTGGACGCCACGACCGTCAAGGGATCGTCCTCCGTGCTGTATCTCAGCGAAGCGGCGACCCGGCGCAAGAGCGAAACGAACTGCATCCGCTGCGGCAAGTGCGCGGACGCCTGCCCGATGGGCCTGGAACCGTTCCTGCTCAACCGGCTCTACAAAGCCGGCAACCTCGATGCGCTCGAGCAGAACGCCGCCCAGGATTGTATTGAATGCGGCTGCTGTCTGTACAGCTGCCCGGCCCACATTCCCCTGCTGGACCAGATCCGTCAGGCGAAGGGTCAGGTAATGGGTGTCATCCGCGCCCGTGCTGCGGCTGCCAAAGCTGCCGCCGAAGCTGCCAAAGCCGCTGCCGAAGCCAAATAGTAATTGCGTATGGATAAGAAATATATCGTTTCTCCGAATCCGCACATCCACGCGAATGTCTCCACGACCTCCATCATGCGGGACGTGATCATCGCGCTGTGCCCTGCGATCCTGGTTTCCGTCCTCGCGTACGGCTGGGCCGAACTGCTCGTCCTGGCCGTGAGCGTGCTCTCCTGCGTGCTGCTGGAGTGGGCGGTGACCAAGTGGATGATGAAGCGTCCTTCGACGGTCGGCGATCTGTCCGCCGTCGTCACGGGCCTGCTTCTCGCCATGAACCTGCCTTCGTCGATCTCCCCGTGGATCGTCTTTGTCGGCGCGTTCGTGGCCATCTGCGTGGCCAAGCTGCCTTTCGGCGGCATCGGCCAGAATGTTTTCAACCCGGCCATCACCGGCCGTGTCTTCCTGCTGGTGTCCTTCCCGGCCCAGATGACCAACTGGAATCCGACGCCGGGCTTCATCCCCCTGCCGGATGCCATTTCCGGCGCCACGCCGCTGAGCGCGCTCAAGGAAGCGCTCAAGTCCGGTTTCACCATTCCCCAGTTCATGGATGCGCACGGCTACGACCTGGCCTCCTTCCTCTGGGATGCGGGTGCTTCCGCAGGCGAGATCTCTGCCGGCGCGCTGCTGCTCGGTTTCGTGTACCTGCTGATCCGCCGCGTGGTCAAGCCCTGGATCCCGATCGCCGTGCTCGGCACGATGGCGATCATCTCGGCGATCTTCCACGGCGTCAATCCGGAGATGTATACCGGCGTGCAGTTCAACCTGCTGACGGGCGGTGCTATGCTGGGCGCCCTGTTCATGGCCACGGACTACGTGACCTCTCCGATGAGCACCCTGGGCGGTATTATCTACGGCGTCGGAATCGGCTTGATTGCGATGATGATCCGCTACTTCGGTTCCTACCCGGAGGGCATGTCGTTCGCCATCCTGCTGATGAACTGCTGCGTGCCGCTGCTGAACATGTGGTTCCACCAGAAAAAATACGGGAGGGCATAAGAGATGGCAGCTCAATCTACACTGAAGAATATGGCACTCTGCCTGTCGGTCGTGTGCCTCATCTGTTCGGCCGTGGTCGGTGGCGCCTATGCCCTGACCAAAGAGCCGATCGACGAAGCGGCGAAGGCCAAGACCACCGCTTCCATCGCCCGCGTGCTGCCCGCCTTCACGGCGGAGCCCGAACTGGGAAGCATCGAACTGAATGGTGCGAACTATACGTATTACCGTGTCCCCGGGACGGGCGTCGCGATTATCTCCGCGACCTCCGGTTTCGGCGGCATCCTCTCGCTGATGGTGGGAATTGCCGAAGACGGCACGATCCACAACACCACGGTTCTCTCGCACAGCGAGACGCCGGGTCTGGGTGCCAAGTGCACCACCGACGAGCATTTCATCGCGCAGTTCCAGGGTTTTGACCCGGCGGTGAAGAGTCTTGCGGTGAAGAAGGACGGCGGCGACGTGGATGCCATCACGGCTTCCACGATCACCTCCCGTGCCTACGCGCTGGCGGTGTCCAACGCCGTGGCCGTGTTCAAACAACTGAATGAAGAAGAAGGAGGGCTGAGCAATGAGTAAGTTGCATTTTGTAACCGACGGGTTCGTCAAGAACAACCCGACTTTTGTCCTGGTGCTCGGCATGTGTCCGACGCTCGCCACCACGACCTCCGCGATGAACGGTCTGGAGATGGGTCTCGCGACCATGTTCGTGCTGATCCTCAGCAACATCGTGATCTCGCTGGTCGCGCCGATGGTGCCGGACAAGGTCCGCATCCCGGTGTACATCACCGTCATCGCGACCTTCGTGACCGTGCTCCAGCTGCTCATGCAGGCCTTCACGCCTGCGGTCTATGAGACGCTCGGCCTGTTCATCCCGCTGATCGTCGTGAACTGTATCGTCCTGGGCCGTGCGGAAGGCTTCGCCAACAAGCACGGTGTGGGTGAGTCCGCCCTGGACGGCCTGGGTGTCGGCCTGGGCTTTACCGCCTCGCTGACGGTCATCGGCATCGTCCGGGAGATCCTCGGCAGCGGTGCTGTCTTCGGCTGGAAGTTCATCGCCGGCGACGGTATCCTTGCCTTCGTCATGGCGCCCGGCGCCTTCCTGGTGCTCGGCTTCCTGATGGTCCTGTTCAACAAGTATCTTGCTAAAAAGTAGTGCGCCATGGAATACTTCCTTATTTTCGTATCGGCGATTTTCGTCAATAATATCCTGTTGGCGCAGTTCCTGGGCATCTGCCCCTTCCTGGGCGTGTCCAACAAACTGTCCACGGCCACGGGCATGTCCGGTGCGGTCTGCTTCGTGATCACGCTCGCCACCGTGGTTACCTACCTGCTGAATCAGTATCTGCTGGTGCCTTTCGGCCTGGAATTCCTGCAGACCATCTCCTTCATCCTCGTGATCGCCGCCCTCGTGCAGATGGTGGAGATCGTGCTGAAGAAGATCAGTCCGTCGCTCTATCAGGCCCTCGGCATCTTCCTGCCCCTGATCACCACGAACTGCGCCGTGCTCGGCGTGGCCATCACCGTGGTGACGAAGGAATTCGCCCTGGGCGGTGCTGCGCCGCACATGCTGAACCTCGGTGAGGCTGTGGTGTATGCGGTGGCTACCTCGCTCGGTTATGGCCTCGCGATGTGCCTGTTCGCCGGCTTGCGAGAGCACCTGGCGGGCAATGATGTCCCCAAGGCTTTCAAGGGTTTGCCGATTGCGCTCATCACCGTGGGCATCATGGCGATGGCCTTCCTCGGCTTCTCCGGTATTGTTTGATATTCCGGTTTTTATTCTTACATTTGTCGGAAACAGGGTAGAAAACTATTCATTAATTTTTTTATTATGAAAAAAACTATTGCAATTCTGGTCGCGTTGATCGCTTTTGCTGTCTCCGCTTCCGCACAGACTCGTGCAGTCGGTATCCGTGGTGGTTGGGCAAATGCTGTCAACATTGAAGCTTCCTACCAGCACACGGTTGGTCACAACTTCATCGAGGCTGATCTCGGTGTTTGGGGCAATGTTTTCTCCGCAACCGGTGTTTATGATTTCATCCTGGCCTCCAATGGCGAGCTGAATTTCTACGCGGGCCCTGGTGTCAATCTCTGCCTGGCAGGAGCCAATGGCGCTGTCGGTCTTATGGGTGGTATCGTTGGTCAGGCCGGTATGGAGGTTGCCTTCTCCGGTGCTCCGCTGAACCTTTCCGTTGACTGGCGTCCGGCTTTCTACTTCATCGGTACCGGCGGCGGGACTGCGTTCAACTGGGCCAGCTTCGCGCTCGGTATCCGCTATCGCTTCTAAGTAATAAATTGCTGATTTTCCCGGCAATGACGATATAAAAATTCCCCGGCTCTCGAACAAGTCGGGGAATTTTTATGTATATTTGAGAACTATGTATCAAATCCTTTCCAAAGAGATGCTGACTCCGGCAATCTGCCGGATGAAGGTGGAGGCCCCGCGGCTCGCAGCAGCCGCCCAGCCGGGCCAGTTCCTGATCGTCCGCGCGGACGAGAAGGGCGAACGGATCCCGTTGACCATCAGTGATTACGATGCGAAACGGGGGACTGTGACCATTGTCACGCAGAAGATCGGCGCATCCAGCTCCGATATTATTGCCCATGAGACGGGTGAGGCATTTGCCGACGTAGTCGGCCCCCTGGGACTGCCTTCCGAGTTCGTCTCGATGGCTCCTGAAGAACTCTCGAAACAGCGCTACATCCTGATTGCCGGCGGTGTGGGTACCGCACCGGTGTATCCGCAGGCCAAGTGGCTGAAGGAGCATGGCGTTCCCGTGGATGTCATCATCGGCGCCAAGACCAAGGACCTGCTGATCTACGTGGAGGAGATGCGCTCGGTCTGCGACAACCTCTTCATCTGTACGGACGATGGTTCCGAGGGTTTCCACGGCATGGGCACGAACATGCTGGAACATGTCGTCGCGGAAGGACACAAATACACCCAGGCCGTCATCATCGGCCCGATGATCATGATGAAATTCACCACCCTCACCTGCAAGAAGCTGGGCATCCCCGCCACCGTGAGCCTGAACACCCTGATGGTGGACGGCACCGGCATGTGCGGTGCCTGCCGCGTGAGCGTGGGCGGCAAGACGCGCTTCGCGTGCGTCGAAGGCCCGGAATTCGACGGCTACCTGGTCGATTTCGACGAGGCGATGCGCCGTCAGGGTCAGTACAAGGCCGAGGAGGCCGAGGCCAATGAAAAACATGTCTGTAAAATAGGGAGGGGCAAGTAATATGGCGAACAGAATTCCCCGTGTACCGGTGCGCGAACAGGACCCGAAGGTCCGCGCCACCAATTTTGAAGAAGTGTGCTATGGCTACAACAAGGAGGAGGCGCTCCTGGAGGCCTCCCGTTGCCTGAATTGCAAGAACCCGCGCTGTATGACGGCGTGCCCGGTAGGCCTGCAGATCCCGCGTTTCATCGCGGAGCTCGCTCAGGGCAACATTGAGGGCGCCGCTGCGGTGATTGCGGAAGATTCTTCCCTGCCCGCCGTCTGCGGCCGCGTGTGCCCGCAGGAGACCCAGTGCGAGGGCAGCTGTGTGCTCGGCGTCAAGGGCGAGCCGGTCGCGATCGGCAAGCTCGAGCGCTTCGTCGCTGATTATAGCCGGGAGCTGGCTGGCAGCTCCCCTCTGGAAACGTCCGGCTGCGCCGGACCCCTCCCATCTGGCGATGGGCCCCTCCCTCTTACGATGCCGAGGGTGGCACGGTTTCCTGAGGGGACTGCCAGCCAGTCTCCCCGTCAGAAGGTGGCGGTGATCGGTTCGGGACCTGCGGGTCTGGCGTGCGCGAGCGACCTCGCGAAATGGGGCTACGACGTGACCATCTTCGAGGCGCTGCACAAAGCCGGCGGCGTGCTCGAATACGGTATCCCGGAGTTCCGTCTCCCGAAGGATAAGGTGCTCAAGCACGAAATCGAAGAAGTGCGCCGTCTGGGCGTCAAGATAGAGACCAATGTCATCATCGGCCGGACCGTGACCATCGATTCGCTGATGGACAAGGAGGGCTTCAAGGCCGTCTTCATCGGTACGGGCGCCGGTCTGCCCAAGTTCATGGGCATCCCGGGCGAGAACTACAACGGCGTCTTCTCCGCCAATGAGTTCCTGACCCGCAACAACCTGATGAAGGCTTGGCGCGAGGACTACCTCACGCCGATCCATGCCGGTAAGAAGGTGTGCGTCGTGGGTGGTGGCAACGTCGCCATGGACGCGGCCCGTACGGCCCTGCGCCTCGGCGCGGAGGTGCACATCGTGTACCGTCGCACGGAGGCCGAGCTGCCTGCCCGCCGCGAGGAAGTGCACCACGCTTCCGAGGAGGGCATCATCTTCGACATGCTGACCAATCCCGTTGAGGTGATCGGCGACGAGCGCGGCTGGGTCAAGGCCCTGAAGTGCGTCAAGATGGAGCTCGGCGAGCCCGACGAGAGCGGCCGCCGCAGCCCGGTGCCCATCGAGGGCTCCGAGTTCGAGATCCCGACGGAGACCGTCATCATGGCGCTCGGCACCTCGCCCAACCCGCTGATTTCCAAGACGACGAAGGGTCTGGAGATTACCCGCCGCGGCTGCCTCGTGGCCACGGAGGAGGGTGCGACCACCCGTCCGGGCGTGTTCGCCGGCGGCGACGCCGTCACGGGAGCTGCCACGGTGATCCTCGCCATGGGCGCGGGACGCACGGCCGCCAAGGCCATCGACGCTTACCTGAAGCAGAACTAACACGATGCCGGGGCCGTAACGGGCCCCGGCTTATTATAACCGCATAAGATGAAACTTCAAGACTTAACCGCACCTCTCGGAACCTGGAAGTTCTGGAAGGAGCTCTTGATCATGACCGCGGGCATGTTTATCGCCGCGGCCGCCGTGTATTATTTCCTCGTTCCCAGCAAGATTGTCGTGGGCAGCATTTCCGGTCTTTCGATCGTGATCAGCGCCCTGTTCGAGCAGGCCGGCATCGCCGTTAAGGTGTCCACCGTCGTGCTCATTATCAATGCCCTTCTGCTGGTGCTGGCGTATTTCCTGATCGGCAAGGAATTCGGTGTGAAGACCTGCTACACGGCCCTGATCCTGGGTCCGATGATGGACCTGTGGGAGAAGATCTGTCCCTACACGAATCTGCTGGCGCCGGGGGAGACCTCGGTGATGGGCGACCTTTGGTTCGACCTCGTCTGTTTTGTGCTCATCCTGAGCATGTCGCAGGCCCTCATGTTCCGAATCAACGCCTCCACGGGAGGCCTGGACATTCTGGCGAAGATCGTCAACAAGTATCTCCATTTCGACATCGGCCTGTCGGTAACGATCGCCGGCGTGATCATCTGCTGCACGGCCTTCGCCGTGAACCCGTTCCGCCTGGTGATCATCGGCCTCATCGGTACCTGGATCAACGGCCTGATCGTGGATTACTTCATGGCGTCGCTGAGCCGCCGCAAGCGCGTGTGCATCATCTCCGACGAGCATGTGCTCATCCGCGACTACATTGTCAATAAGATCGTGCGCGGCTGCACCCTGTATGAGTGTATGGGCGGTTACAAGGGAGATAAGCGCGTGGAGCTGCAGGCCCTGTTGACCAAAGACGAGTTTGCCGACCTGATGAAGTTCATCCGCGACAACAAGATCCAGGCTTTTATTACCGCCGGCAACGTCAGCGAAGTTTACGGCCTGTGGTCCGAGCACAAGAAGCATCGGAGATAACGAATTATTCTCGGAAAATCCGTATATTTGCACCCTCGGTTCCGTAGCTCAGCTGGATAGAGCAACAGCCTTCTAAGCTGTGGGTCCGGGGTTCGAATCCCCGCGGAATCACGAAAATGGCTCGCCATCAGCGAGCCATTTTCCGTTTTTATACCAGATTGATTCCTGCCGCGCGGCACTCGCGCACCATCTCCTCGGGCCAGATGCTGCTCTGGATTTCACCGATGTGCGCCTTGCGCAGCAAGTACATGCAGAGACGGGACTGGCCGATGCCGCCGCCGATGGTGCAAGGCAGCTCGCCGGCGAGCAGGCTCTTGTGGAAGGGGAGCTCCTCCTTCCAGGTTTCGCCTTTGATTTCCAGCTGGCGGCGCAGGGCCGCTTCATCGACGCGGATGCCCATGCTGGACAACTCGAAGGGACGCTGGAGGATGTTGTTCCAGACCAGGATATCGCCGTTCAGGCCCTTGAATCCTTCTTCGTTGGGGCTGCTCCAGTCGTCGTAGTCCGCGGCGCGGCCGTCGTGCGGCTGCCCGTCGGAGAGGACGCCGCCAATGCCGATGATGAACACGGCGCCCCAGCGGCGTACGATTTCGTTCTCGCGCTCTTTCGGGGACAGTCCCGGGTAGAGCTGCACCAGCTCCTCGGCGTGCACGAAATGGATATCTTCCGGCAGCTCAGGGGTGATCTGCGGGAATTCGACAAAGAGTTTGTTCTCGGTGACCTTGATGGCCTCGTAGATGCGGCGGACGGTCTGCTTGAGGAAGCCCAGGTGCCGGTCCTCCCGGCGAATGACTTTCTCCCAGTCCCACTGGTCCACGTAGATGGAGTGGATGTTGTCCAGCTCCTCGTCGGGGCGCAGGGCGTTCATGTCGGTGTAGATACCGCGTCCGGGGGTGATGCCCATCTGCGCCAGCTTGGCGCGCTTCCATTTGGCGAGGGAGTGCACGACTTCGGCTTGCTGCTCCGCCATGTCCTTAATGGGAAAGCGGACGGGGCGCTCCACGCCGTTGAGTTCGTCATTGAGGCCGGTCCCGGAGAGCACGACCATCGGGGCGGTCACGCGCAACAGGGCCAGCTGGGCTGACAGATTGTTCTGGAACATGTCCTTGACGGCCTTGATGGCCTTCTCCGTTTTCTCTGCTCCTTGGAGCAGATCCACGTACCTTTCGGGGAGGATCAACTGCATGGTGGGTAATACAATACACTAACGTCTTCTTTGCAAAGATAGTGATTATTTCTTCTTATGCAAGGTTAAGTGGGTGTAAGATAGGATGCCGAGCAGGATGATCAGGATGGCGTGGGCTTCGTGGCCGAGCGTGGCCAGCAGGATGCCGGTCTCCCAGGTGGCGCCGTAGAGGCTCTGCGTGGACAGGGCCACGAGGTAATGGTAGGCGCCGATCCCGCCCGGGACGGGAATCACGGAGGCAAGGTTGCCCACGGCCGACAGGAAGAGTGCGTCGGTGAGCGTCAGCATGTCCAGCATGGGGATGGCCCGGATGGTGCAGTACATCATCGTGATGTAGCTGGCCCAGATGCCGACCGTGCTGAGCAGGAAGGGCCATTTGCGCTCCATCTTCGCGATGCTGGCGAAGCCGGCGCCCAGACCGGACAGCGAATCGGCGATCTTGCCGAACAGGCGCACGCGGGCGCGGAAGTGGAATACGGCCCAGAAGAGGGCGACCACCAGCACCACGGCGCCCAGGATGATCCAGAGCGTCGAGCCGCCGGCGCGACCGGTCATCGGGCCCCAGATGTGCTCCGTAAAGAAGGGACCGAAGGTGCTCCACTTGGAGACCAGGGCCGAGACCAGCAGGATGACGATGGCTACGATGTCGGAGAGGCGTTCGCAGACGATGGTCCCCAGGGCCTTCTCGTAACTCATCTTCTTGGTGCTGACATAGCCGCAACGCACGAACTCGCCCGCGCCGGGCAGCACCACGTTGATCAGGTTGCCCACGTTGATGGCGTCCCAGACGCGCATGCGGCGCAGGTCCGCATCGAGCGGCCGCATCAGCGCGGTCCAGCGACGCTCGCGGAAAATCAGCGCCGTGACGGCGGCGAGGAAATAGATGGCGATCCAGAACCAGCGGGTCTGCTGCAGGTCCTCCCAAAACGTTTTCCAATCCACGGTCCGGAAGGCGAACCAGACCAGCACGACGGCCAGGATGGCCGACAGGGTGTATTTGATGATATTTGCGGCTTTCTTGTCCATAGACTGCAAATTTACGATTATATTTTGTTATTTTTGTAAAATATGAAATCGATACTCGGAATTGGCAATGCGCTCACGGACATCCTGGCGGTCCTGCCGGATGATACCCTGCTCTCGGAGTTCCATCTCCCGAAGGGGAGCATGCAGCACGTGGACGTGGCAACGGGCGACGGCATCTGGCAGGCGCTCAAGCCGCTGGGCGTGAAATACGTGGCCGGCGGATCGGCTGCCAACACCATCTCCTGCACGGCCATTCTCGGCATGCCCTCCGGCTTCATCGGCAAAATCGGCAACGACGAGCTGGGCCTGCTCTTCAAGAGCGACCAGGAGCAGTACGGCGTGAATACGCACCTGCTCACGAGCGAGGAGCACGCGAGCGGCCGCTCGATGGTGTTCGTCAGCGGCGGCAACGCCGAGCGCACCTTCGCCGTCTATCTCGGCGCCGCGCTCGACCTGGTGCCGGGCGACCTGCAGCCGGAATGGTTCGAGGGCTACGACTATTTCCATATCGAAGGCTATCTGGTGCAAAACCAGGATCTGGTACGCCGCGCGGTCGAACTGGCCCGGGCGGCCGGATGTATTATTTCCCTGGACCTGGCTTCCTACAATGTCGTGGAGTCGAACCTCGCGTTCCTGCACGACATCGTGGAGAACTATGTCGATATCGTTTTTGCGAACGAATCCGAGGCGCGCGCCTTTACCGGCCTGGCCGACCCGCGCGCGGCGCTGGATGAGCTGGGCAAGATCAGCCGGACGGCCATCGTGAAAGTGGGCAAGGACGGCAGCTGGCTCAAGCGGGATGGCGAAGTCGTCTTCGTCGAGCCGTGGCCGGCCGACCCCGTGGATGCCACGGGCGCCGGAGATACCTACGCCGCCGGCTTCCTCTATGCCGACGCGCAGGGCCTTCCGCTCAAGGTCTGCGGCGAGATCGGTTCCTGCATCGCCGCCAAGGTGGTGGAGGTAATTGGCACCAAGATCGATATCCCCCGCTGGCGCGTGGCCAAGCAGGAAATCCGTGAACTGATGGCTCCTCAGGGCGTATGAAGAATCCACTCCTGAACATATATCGCCGGATGGTGCTTAAGCAGGTCCGGAGCACGGCTCCGACCACGCTGATGCCCCTGTCGAAGATTAAAAGCGCCGCGGTGTTCGTGGATGCGCAGGCAGGCGAGGACCCCCAACCGGTCTGCCGGGCGGTGCAGCAGTATTTTGACTACCACGGCATTCCTGTGCGCATTCTGTGTCCGCAGAAGCGGGATCTCACGCTGAACGGCCGCATGAAGAAACGGGCACGCGGTACCCGGGAGTCCCGGAAAGAGGATTTGTTTATTTCGCTGGCCGGCTCGCCGGAGAATTTCGCGGCGGCGTTCGAGGCCTGCAGCAGCACGGCGCGTTTCAAGGTGGGGCGTTTCGAACTCCCGGATGCAGTGTTTGACCTTGTCGTCGCTGATCCCCAGGACGGAGAGGCAAGCCAGACAGCGGCCTTCGCTGCCATCAAAGACTTCCTTGATAAGATTCAATGAAAAAATACCTGATCGTTTTCCTGATTTCGATGGTGCCGCTGATCGAATTGCGTGGTGCCATTCCTTACGCCGTGGGCTTTGACCTGCCGCTGGTTCCTTCGCTGATCGTGGCGCTGGTGGGCAATATGGTCCCAGTCCCGTTCATCTTCCTTTTTGCCCGCAAGGTGCTGGAATGGGGTAAGGACAAGAAATACACCGGAAAATTCTTTGCCTGGTGCCTGGAGAAGGGCGAAAAGGGCGGTCGCAAGCTGGAAGCCAAGGCCGGCGCGGGCCTCTACGTGGCCCTGCTGCTCTTTGTGGGCATTCCCATTCCCGGCACGGGCGCCTGGACCGGCACCCTCGCGGCCAGCATCCTGGATCTGGACTTCAAAAAGAGCATGCTCTTCATCCTGCTGGGCCTGCTGCTCGCCGCCGCCATCATGCTGCTCGTCAGCCTGGGCGTCTTCGGTGCGATCGATCTGGTGAAATAATTATCTGAACAACTCTCTCAGCACCCGCAGGGAACGCGCCTCGATGCGGGTCTCCGTGTGATAGCCCAGGTAGCGGAGCAGGAGCTCCGCGATTTCATTGCGCGAAGCGCCGTTGAGGGGCAGGAGCATGCAGCCGGCGAAGTCGGCCTGCAGAAGCACGCGAAGTTCCTCCAGATGCGTGTCCGCGAAAGGCATCAGGTCCTCGAGCGAGGGGGAGAAACCCAGCGCGGCGGCAAATTCCAACAGGAAACGCAGGTGGTAGTTGGCGTAATCGCCCGCCAGGGCATCCAGCGTCAGGATGGAACGCTCGCACCAATCGAACAGGCCCGCCTCGCAAGCTCCGTCGCGAACGGTCCGGTACAGCACCTCGCTCATGAAGAGCGTCATGGCGTTCTTGGCCGGGCTGGTGCGGATTCCCGTGAGCGGATGGCTGGCCGAGAGGGCATGCACGCGCCAGAGGTCGGACTTCGGATTCTCCACGACTTCGGCATCCAGCACGCTGAGCGGCTGGAACAGCGCCATTCCGCCGCCCTTGGGCACGGCGGCGATAAAACTGCGGCGCCCCCAGTCGGGACTGAGGGCGTGCAGGACCAGGGAGCGCTCCCCGATCTTTGTCGTATTCAGAATGATGAGCCGGGTGTGGTGGACCATCAGTACTGCTTGATCCGCTCGGCCGTCAGGGCCTCGCGGAGGGCGTCGTCATAACGGATGCGGATCTGCACACCGGCCTGCTGGAAGTAGTAGCGGACGGCGATCTCCTCCTCGATGAAAGGAATGATCTCGGAAGACTTCAGGTACAGGAAATCTTCCTTGTCCATGTTGATGAAGGCATCGAGTGCGTCCAGCTGCTCCTTCATCACCTCGTCCAGGCCGTCGCGGCGAAGCTCTTCCTTCGCCCGGTCGAAATAGGTCTTGGCGGAGGACCGGTAGTCGAACTCCTCGCCTTTGGCGAATTCGACGAAGTCCTCGTAGTCGTTCGTGTCGAGGTGGAACTCCTCCACGGGCGGGATCCATTCGTGGCTGCGCACGAAGCGAAGCGCGTAGCGCTCGATGATGCCGTAGGTAACGAGCGAATAGGTCAGGCGGCTGTACTCGCGGAACTTGAGCGTGACGTCCGGCGTGATGCCGCCGCCGTCGCGTACGATGCGCCCGTGGGCCGTCTTGAACTCGTGGGTCAGCGAGTCGGGAATGTGTGCCACGCTGCCGTCTTCGCGGCGCTGGGCGTAGTCGATCGCCTGCACGCAGCGGCCGGAGGGCGTATAGTATTTGGCGGTCGTCACCTTGAGTTCGCCGCCGTAAGGCAGCGAACGGATGCTCTGCACCAGACCCTTGCCGAAGGTGCGTTCACCCATGATGGTGGCGCGGTCCAGGTCCTGCAGCGCACCCGCCACGATCTCCGAGGCGGAAGCGGAGCCGGAGTCCACCAGCACGATGACGGGAATCTTTGTATCAATAGGATCTTTGGTGGTCTTGAGCGTATAGCTGGCGCCCTGCTCCTTGCCCTGGGCGGACACGACCACCGACCCCTTCGGGACGAAGGCGGATACGATCTCGACGGCCTCGTTCATCAGGCCGCCGCCGTTGCCGCGCAGGTCGAGCACCAGGGTCTTCATGCCCTGCTTCTTGAGCTCGCTCACCTGGCGGCGGAACTCGTCGCCGACCCCGTCGGTGAAGCCCGTCTGGGAAATGTATCCCACGCCGCCGTCCAGCATGCCGGCATATTCGATATCGTCGAGTTTGATACGCTCGCGGGTAACGGTAATGTCCCTCACCTCGCCGCTGCGCAGCTTCTTGACCTTGAAGACCACCTTCGTGCCCGGCTCGCCGCGCATCTTCTCACTGCACTGCTGGGAATTCAGGCCGACGACCGTCTCGCCGTCAATGGCCAGGATCTCGTCGCCGCACACCAGGCCGTTCTTCGCGGCCGGCGAACCGGCGTACGGTTCGTTGATGATGACGTTCCCCTGCGGGTCGGGTTTGTAGATCACGGCGCCGATGCCGCCGTAGCTCTTGTGGATCATCATCTGGAGGTTCTCATTCTCCTCTTCGGGAATAAAGACCGTGTAAGGGTCGAGGTCGGCGAGCATCGCGTCGATGCCGCGCCGCTCAATGCGGTCGATGGGCAGCGAGTCCACGTAGGAACGGTTCAGTTCCTGCAGGATGGCTGTCTGGATCTCGGTCCATTTGCCGAGTTTGAAGCGGGGGGACTGGGCGCTCGCGCACAGCGACGCGCCGAGCAGTATCAGAATCAGAAAACGTTTCATAAATGCAATTCAATTAAGCGGATCCGCCGAGCAGCAGGGCCACACCGGAGAGCATCAGCACCAGGACCACCGCCTTGTCGCGAATATGACCCTCCTTGAGGATCAGCGCGCCGCCGATGAAGGTGACGATCACGGACGTGCGGCGGATCATCGAGATGATGGAGAGCATCGCGTCCGGCTCCTTGACCGCGAAGAAATACAGGGCGTCCGCCACGGTGATCAGCACGGCGATGAGCAGGATGCGCCAGTCCCAGACAAAGGGCTGGAAATGCTTCTTGTCCGTCAGATACTGGACCAGCAGGACAAGGGCGAACAGAATGGTGATATAGAGGTTGGTCCAACTCTGGACGAACAGCGGCTCCAGGTTCTTCAGGATCACCTTGTCCCAGAGTGCGCTGGCCGCGCCGGACAGGATGGAGACAATCATGAAGGCGACGCCCTTGGTGGAGGTGATCTTGTCGGTGTCGTGGCCGACGGCGCGTGAGCTCAGGAACAGGGCGGTCATCACGACGGCTACGCCCAGCCACTGCATGAGGTTGAGCCGCTCTCCGAACAGGAGGATGGAGAAGATGACCACGAACATCGGCCGGGAGGCCTTCATCGTGCTCACCGTCGTCAGTGGCAGGCATTCCATCGCCTTGAGGCCGGAGATCCAGGAGACGGAGACCAACACCGCCTTGAAAATCAGGGTGAAGTGGTCGGAAAGGGGTCCTTTGGACAGGAACGGGCACAGGAATACCGTCGTCAGCGCCGTGGCGCCGAGCAGGATCCAATAGACACTGTTGCGGGAAAGCGCCCGCTTCTTGGCGACGTCATAGACACCAAGCAGCAACGCGGAACCGACCGACAGCCAAAGCCACATAGTAAAGGAAGATTTTGCCAAAGTTAACCATAAAATTCGTAACTTTGACCACTTCTATGGATAAAGAGAGTAAGATCAGTATTCGCGGCGCCCGTGCCCACAATCTCCAGAATATCGACGTGGATCTGCCGCGCCGGAAGTTCATTGTCATCACGGGTATCAGCGGTAGCGGCAAGTCCTCGCTCGCCTTCGATACGCTCTACGCGGAAGGCCAGCGCCGCTACATGAATACGCTCTCTCCCTACGCCAAACATTTCATGGGGATCCTGGAGAAGCCGGAAGTGGAGAGCGTGAACGGCCTGAGCCCGATCATCGCCATTGAGCAGAAGACGACGGGCAGTAATCCCCGCTCCACTGTCGGCACCATCACGGAGATCTCGGACTTCCTGCGGCTGCTGTTCGCCCGTGCCTCCACCGCCTATTCGCCCGTCACGGGCAAGGAGATGGTGCGCTACACCGATGCGCAGATCGTGGACCTGATCCTGCAGGAATTCCACGGACGCAAGTGCCTGCTGCTCGCGCCGCTGGTGCGCGGCCGCAAGGGTCACTACCGCGAGTTGTTCGACTCGCTCCGCAAGAAGGGCTACCTGCAGGTCCGCGTCGACGGGGAAATCTGCAATCTGAACGACGTCGAGGCCGTGGACCGCTACAAAGGACACTTCATCGAGCTCGTCGTGGACAAGCTCAAACCCGGCGAGGGGGATGAATCGCGCGTACGCGCTTCGGTCGCTTCGGCCCTGGGGCTGGGCAAGGGCTCGGTCGCGGTGCTCGACCACGAGACGGGTGCGCTGCACCATTATTCCAAGCACCTGGTGGACCCGGAGAACGGCATCTCGCTGCAGGAACCGGCTCCGCACACCTTCTCCTTCAATTCCCCGGAAGGGTATTGCCCGCACTGCAAGGGCCTCGGCACCGTGCCGGACGTCAGCCTGGACACCATCGTCCCGGACCCCCGGAAGTCCATCGCCGACGGCGGCATCGCCCCGCTGGGCCGCATCCGCGACGGGCGTAAATTCGAACTGGTCCGCGCCATCGCGCGCAAACATAATTTCTCGCTTTACGAGCCCATCGCCGCCCTGCCGGACGAGGTCGTGACGCTGCTGGTCTATGGATCCGACGAGTTCTACCGCGTCGGAGAGGGTCCGCAGTCGGAAATGGTCAACTGGGAGGGCGTCACGGGCGACATCGAGGACAAGATCGTCTGTCCGGTCTGCCACGGCACACGCCTGGGACCGCATATCCAGTGCTTCCGCATCGACGGGAAGGACATCGCCGAGGTCAGCGCCATGGAAATCGGCGAGCTCTCCGCCTGGCTGCGCTCCCTGCCCGGCAAATTCGGCAAGCGGGAGAACGCCATCGCGCGGGACATCCTCAAGGAACTCATCGACCGCGTTCAGTTCCTGCTGGACGTCGGCCTGGACTACCTCAGCCTGGACCGGCCGACGGCGTCGCTCTCCGGCGGCGAGGGCCAGCGCATCCGCCTGGCCACCCAGATCGGTTCCAAACTGGTCAATGTCATTTACATCCTCGACGAGCCGAGTATCGGCTTGCACCAACGCGACAACCGCAAACTGCTCGCCTCGCTGAAAAAGCTGCGCGACGAGGGAAACACCGTGATCGTCGTGGAGCATGACGAAGAAACGATGCGTGCGGCGGACTGGATCGTGGATGTGGGCCCGGGCGCCGGCGAGCGCGGCGGGCGCATCTGTTACAGCGGCCCTGCCCGCCCCGTCACGAACCCGATCACCGTCCCGGCGGGCCGCCGGAACGGCAATGGCCTGAGCCTGACGCTGCGCCTCGCCCGGGGGAACAACCTTAAGGATGTGACCGCGGAGTTCCCGCTCGGGCGGCTGATCGGCATCAGCGGTGTGAGCGGCTCGGGCAAGTCCACGCTCATCAACGAGACGCTCATGCCCATCCTCAAGGGCAAATTCTACCACTTCAAGGAGAAGCCGCTCCCGTACGGCTCCATCGAGGGGGTGGATAATATCGACAAGGTCATTGAGATTGACCAGAGCCCCATCGGGCGCACGCCGCGCTCGAATCCGGCCACGTTCACCGGCGTCTTCAACGACATCCGGGCCCTCTTCGAGGAGACGCCCGACGCCAAGGTGCGCGGCTTCAAGGCCGGCCGCTTCTCGTTCAACGTCCCCGGCGGACGCTGCGAGGAGTGCAAGGGCGCCGGCATCAAGGTGATCGAGATGAATTTCCTCCCGTCGGTCAACGTCTGCTGCGAGGCGTGCGGCGGCCGCCGCTACAAGGAGGACACCCTGGCGGTTAAATATAAGGGCAAGAATATCAACGATGTACTGGAGATGCCCATTTCCGAGGCGTACGAATTCTTCAAGGCCAACCCCAAGATCGCGCCCAAACTCAAGGCGCTGGTGGACGTGGGCCTGGGCTACGTGCACCTCGGCCAGTCCGCCGTGACCCTGTCCGGCGGTGAGAGCCAGCGGATGAAGCTTGCCGCAGAACTGGCCCGCAAGGCCACCGGCAACACGCTCTACATGCTGGACGAGCCCACCACGGGCCTGCATTTCGAGGACATCAAAGTGCTCCTCGGCGTGCTCCAGCGCCTGGTGGATCAGGGCAATACCGTCATCGTCATCGAACACAACCTCGACGTACTCAAGTCCGTCGATTATCTCATAGACATGGGCCCCGACGGCGGCGCCGCCGGCGGCCGGATTGTTGCAACCGGAACGCCCGAACAGATTGCCGCCGACCCGGCGTCTGTCACCGGGCCCTACTTGAAAGAATTGTTATGACCAAGATTGAAGCCGCACGTGCGGAGTACAAAGAGTGGTGCCAGGCCATCGGCATCGACACCCTGGAGAAAGTGAATGAGACCGTCGAATCCGGCAAAGCTATTGAATTGATCAACCTCTGCGAAGCCCGCCAGGAGCGCCAGTACGCGCAGGCGGCGGACCAGATATTCTGGAAGCGGCGCAGCTGCCGCATCGTCATGATGTCGGGCCCCTCGTCCAGCGGCAAGACCAGCTCTTCGCTGCGCATCGCGCAACAGGCCCGCGTGCTGGGGCTCAAACCCAAGGTGATCGAACTGGATAACTATTTCGTGAATCGCGAGGACACTCCGATCGACGAGAACGGCGAGCGCGACTATGAAGCGCTCGCCGCGATGGATGTACCCTTCCTGAACGAGCAGCTGACCGACCTGCTTGCCGGCAAGGATGTGGAGCTCCCGAAATTCGACTTCAAGGAGGGCCACCGGGTCTTCAAGGGCGACCACTTGAAAATGGAAGACGGGGACATCCTCTTCATGGAAGGCATTCACGCCCTGAACCCGGACCTGACGCCGGCCATTCCCCGCGAGAACATTTTCGGTATTTACATTTCCGCCCTCTCGGCCTTGCCGGGCGGTGAGAAGGACCACGGCTCCACCACGGACAAGCGCCTGCTGCGCCGCATTGTCCGGGACAACCGCGTCCGCGGCATTTCGCCGGAGGACAACATCCTCCGCTGGCCGTCCGTGCGCCGGGGCGAGACGCGCAACATTTTCCCCTACGAGGAGAATGCCAACATCGTCTTCAATTCCTCGACGCTCTACGACGTCCCGCTGCTGAAGTACTACGCCGAGCCGCTCCTGTGCGGCATCAGCGAGTCTTCTCCCGCCTACGAGAAGGCGCAGTCCCTGCTGCAGATCCTGTCGATGGTCACGGCCCTCAAGCCCGCGGAAATCGCCGCCATTCCCCCGACCTCGATCATGCGGGAGTTCATCGGAGGCCAGACGCTCTGACGAGCGCCTGAGCTGAAACCTCCTGCGTCGCGCTGCTCCGACTGCCTCGAAGCAATGTAGTCTATTTCAGGAAGACAAAGAACACCGCCAGGATCAGACAGCCGAAGGCGGCGAGGTGATTCCACTGCAGGGACTGGCCCTGGAAGAGGAAGTGCACGATGATGGTGAAGATGGTCAGGGAGATGGCCTCCTGGATGACCTTGAGCTGCATCAGGTTGAAGGGACCGCCGTTGCCCACGAAGCCGATGCGGTTGGCCGGGACGGTGAGGCAGTACTCGAAGAAGGCGATTCCCCAGGAGAAGAGAATGATCAGGATCAGTGGCCAGCCGGTCGAGATTTTCATTTCCTGGAGCTTGAGGTGTCCATACCACGCGAGCGTCATGAAGACGTTCGAGCAGATCAGCATGATAACGGTCCAAATACCCTGTTGCATAGTGCGCTTGACTCAAAAAAGCGCGCAAAGATAGCAATAATTACTTTACGGTGAACACTGTAACGCGCCGGGCGCCCTGCTCGTCGATGAGCGTGAGGGCGTGCCGTCCGGGCGCGGGATCGACGCGCAGTTCGTGCTCGCCGGTGGTCTCCCCGACGAAAGCGTCGTCGATGTGCCAGTAGATTGTGGCTCCGGCGTCGGCGTGGGCCGCGCGGAACACGGCACCGTTCTCGCGCCCGGTCAGGCTGCGCGTGAGCACGATGGTAATGTCCGGCTGGGGATAGATAATGTCAATCGGATTGTAGAGCGACGACGCCGCGTCGAAGAGCGGGTGCTTCGGCGGTAAGGGCTTGTAGTCCAGGTGTTTCTTCATGTAGTACCACTCCTGCGCGGGCGGGAGTACGAAGCGTACCTCGGCGCGCATTTCTTCCGGCGGGCAGCAGGAGGAGTTGACCTGGTAGCGCCCGGCGGCGTCGAGGTGGACCAGCCGGTGGTAGCGGCACATGTCCGGCTGCGTCTCGATGTCGGGCACCCAGACGGTGTCGCGCTGCGGGCAGAGGTCGCTGGCGGGGAAGCCGCTGTCGTGGCAGACCTCGATCTGCGTCATCTCGTCGGTGGGGCGGGGGAACCAGCTTCCAGTGGTTCGAGATTCCGGGTCAAGCCCGGAATGACGATATGCGGGCAGGGCGGAGAAGACGTCGAACATCACCGGGGAGGCGTAGCTGACGCCGGTCACGCCGGAGCGGCCCTCGCCGTCGCTGTTGCCCACCCAGACAGCAACCACCCAGTCGCGGTTCACACCCACGCTCCAGGCGTCGCGGTTGCCCCAGGAGGTGCCGGTCTTCCAGGCAATCTTCCGCCCGGTGACGAAGTCCATCCAGGAGGCCTCCTCTTCAGGGCGGTTGGCGTTCGACAGGGCGTCAAAGGTCAGGTACGCCGCGGCGCGGCTGATGGGGATGCGCCGGGCGGGCAGGCGCTCCCGCCGGGCATCGGCTCGATAGGCAAAGTCTTCATACACAGGATCTCCGGCAAGCTCTGCCGCCAAAAAGTAATAGGCACGTGCGAGGGTCTCGAGGGAGATTTCGGCGCCGCCGAGAATGAGCGACAGGCCGTAGTGGTCGGCATCCTTGTCGATGGTCGTGAAGCCCAGGCGCTGCAGGACCTGCAGGAAGCGCTCTGCGCCATATTGTTCCAGCATGCGCACCGAGGGGACGTTGAGGGAGCGCTCGATCACCTCGTGCGCCGGCACGGCGCCGTCGAAGGTGCGGCCGTAGTTGTGCGGGGAGAAATTATTGTAGTTGTAGGGCGTATCCTTGACCAGCGAGCCAGGCAGGATCTCACCCGCATCCAGCATCGCGCCGTAGAGGAGCGGCTTGAGGGTGGAGCCGCTGGAGCGCGCGGCCGGGATCATGTCGACGTCCGCGCCACGCAGGCGGGGGGCGCAGCCGCGGGTGTTGCCGTAGTAGGCGCGGATCTCACCCGTATGTACATCCGCTACGAGGATGCCCATGTTGTCCACCAGGTTGGTGTGGTACAGGTCGAAATAGCGTTTCGCGATGGCGTTCACACGCGTCTGGAGGGTGGCGTCCAGCGTCAGCGTGTAGGGCCCGTCGCCCGACTCGGCGCGGCAGCGCTCCAGCAGGTGATAGGCTGCGTCGGGCATCGCGAGCGGTTTGTCCGGCAGGGGCTCGTCCTTGGCGAGCAGGCACTCCGTGGGGTCGAGCACGCCCTTGGCTTCCAGCTTGTCCAGCAGTGCGTTGCGCTTCTCCAGCAGGCGCTCCCGCGCGCGGCCGGGATGGATCAGGCCCGGGGCGTTGGGCAGCACCGCAAGCATCGCGCTCTCACCCCAGGACAGGTCGTCCGCGCTGCGGCCGAAATAGCGCCACGCGGCCGCCTCGAGGCCGACGACATTGCCCCCGAAGGGGGCGTTGGAAGCGTAGAGTAAGAGAATCTTCCGCTTGGTGCAGCGCATCTCCAGGCGCGTGGCGAGAATCATCTCGTAAACCTTTTCCGGCAGGGTGCGCGGCGCACCGGGGCGGCTCAGCCGGATCACCTGCATCGTCAGGGTGCTGGCGCCGCTGACCACTTCGCCGCGCGTCAGATTCTGCACAAGGGCACGGCCGGCGGAGAGATAATCGATGCCCAGATGCCACCAGAAGCGCTTGTCCTCGTAGGTCACGATGCACTTCGCGAACTTGTCGGGCACGTGGTCCGCGGGCGGGAAGTACCACTGCCCGTCCGCCGAGATGCGCGCGCCGAGCAGCGTGCCGTCGGCGCTCACGGCCGTCGCGCAGAGCGGCACCCGGAACAGATTGTGTGGCAGGCAGAACAAATACCAAACAATCAGCAAAAGCGGGATACAAATCGGAAGTATTTTCTTAACTTTGCCCATTGCTAAAACAAAAGTAGTAATTTTTCCTATGAAAAAAGCATCCCGCATTTTCCTCTCTCTGATTGCGGCCTCCGGCCTTCTGGCCGCCTGTCAGGGTGGCGGCGCCAAGAAGACCTCCGGTCCGGCTGTGTCCGCCGTCCGCGGCGAGACCGCCATGACCCTCAACAACGAGGGGAGCGCCGTCAACGGCGAGGACATCGACCCCGAAGTCCCCACCATCCGTTTCATCAGCAAGGGCTCCATCCTCCCGTCCAAGGGCAGCCTGGACCTGCTGTTCGGCTCCGTTTCCTACGCCCAGGCGCAGGTGCGTGTCAAGAAGGTGTTCAGCAACAACATCCTGCAATTCCTGCAGCTGGACAGCTATGAGACGCGCTATGAGCTGTACAAGGTGGCCTCGGTGGTCGCGGACACGACCCTCGTGCTCGGCGACAAGGACGCCGACCACATCCGTGAATGGAAGACCTACGGCCTGAGCCTCGACGAGCTCGTCAAGCCTGAGCCCGGCGCCATCTATCACATTGAGATTCGCGGCCGCGAGCCCCTCGTGGAGGAAGATTTCTGGGACAGCGAAAGCTCTTTTGGCAACTATGAGACCTACGAGCAGCGCAGCGTCGATCTGCTGGCCAGCAACCTGGTCCTGATCGCCAAGCGCGGCGACAACGCCACCGAGGTCTTTGCCTACGATATCCTCAGCGGCAAGCCCGTCTCCGGCGCCAAAGTCAAGCTCTACAGCTTCGCGCAGCAGGAGCTTGCCAAGGGATCGACCAACGGGGAAGGACAGGTCTCCTTCCCGGCCCAGACGGATGCCAGCTTCGTCGTGGCTACGAGCGGGAAAGACTACGCATACCTCGACCTTAAGAACGAGAAGGCGCTCTCTACGAGCAACTTCGACGTCAGCGGCACTACCTACGACGGCGGCATCAAGGCCTACCTCTTCGGGGAGCGCGGTGTCTGGCGCCCCGGCGATACGCTGCATGTCAGCATGGTCACACTCTTCGACGACACGCCCCTGCCCGCCGGCCATCCGGTCACGGCGCAGCTCCGCAACCCGGACGGCCAGCTGGTCCAGACCCTCACGGAGAAGACCAATGCCTCCAACCTGTATCATTTCCCGTTCACGACCGCCCAGGACGCCCCGTCGGGCCGCTGGCGCGTGGACGTGAGCCTGGGCGGCCAGACCTTCAGCAAGACACTGCGCGTCGAGGCCATCAAGCCCAACAAACTGGACATCCAGCTGCACTTCCCGGGCGCCTACGTGACCACCTATCCGAGCGACAACAGCCGCTTCGACCTGTCCGTGGCCTGGCTCTACGGCGCCCCGGGCAGCGACCTCAAGGTCAACGGCGATCTGGAGATCACCTCCGCCACCACCCGCTTCAAGGGCTGGGAGGACTATGATTTCCAGGACGATGCACGCTCCTTCGACACCCAGACCTTCTCCTACAAAGATTTCAAGACGGGAGAGGACGGAGAGGCCGGCATCAATACCCAGGTGGACATCAACCGTGCGTCCGCGCCGGGTATGCTGACGGCCGGATTCACCTTCCGCGCCTTTGAGCCCAGCGGCGAATTCAGCACCAGCTACGCCAGCATCCCGATGTCCCCGTTCAGCAATTACGTCGGCATCAAGACCGAGCTCCAGAAAGACAAATGGGGCGACCGCTTCATCCAGGCGGGCAAGTCCCAGAAATTCGAAGTTGCCACCGTAGATCCGGACGGCAAGGCCACGAATACGGCCGGGCTCCGTGCCGAGATCTACCACGTGGACTGGAGCTGGTGGTGGGACGCTTCCGGCCAGGTGGCCAGCTACATGGCCAGCCGGAGCAAGGAGCTCCTCTTCGAAAAGACCTTCTCCACCTCGGGTGGCAAGGGTAGCTTCAGCTATGACTGGGCTGACGCCCCTTATGGTCTCTACTACATCCGTGTCACGGATACCCGCGGCGGCCACGCCACCTCCATGCTCTGCGAGGTTAACGAGAGCGCGACGACCGATGCCTCCGACGGATCCACGCAGCTCAACATGCTGATCGACAAGGAGAAATACGCCGTCGGCGAGACGGCCCGCATCACGATTCCTTCTGCCGCCGGCGCCAGCGCCCTCGTCTCCATTGAGAAGGGCGGCAAGATTCTGAGCACGCGCCGCGTGCAGTGCTTCGAGGGCAGTACGGAGATCCGTATCCCCGTGACCAAGGACATGACCCCGAACGCCTATGCGTCCATCGCCCTGATCCAGCCGCACGGCAACGTGCACAACGACGCCCCGATCCGCCTTTATGGCGTGAAAAATATCAATGTGGAGGATCCTGCCTCCCATCTCGCCCCGGTGATCGACATTCCGGTCGAGACCAAGCCGGAGTCCACCCTGAGCTTCAAGGTCAAGGAGGAGAAAGGCCGTCCGATGAGCTACATCGTTGCCCTCGTGGACGAAGGCCTTCTTTCCCTGACCGGATTCAAGACCCCGGACGCCTGGAGCGCCTTCTACGCCAAGGAGGCCCTGCGCGTGCGCACCTGGGATGAGTATGATTCCGTCATCGGCGCCTATGGCGGCCACATCGAGCAGCTGTTCGCGATCGGTGGTGACGAGGACGGTGGAGGCGGCGCGCTCAAGCGCCAGGGCGCCGACCGCTTCAAGCCGGTCGTAGCCTACCTCGGCCCCTTTGATCTGAAGGCCGGCAAGACCGCGACCCACAGCGTGCAGGTGCCGCAGTACATCGGTTCGCTGCGCGCCATGGTCATCGCTACCGACGGCAAGGCCCAGGGCAGTGCTTCCCAGGATGTCGCCGTGACCCAGCCCGTGATGGTCCAGGCCACGCTGCCGAGGACCCTCAGCATCGGCGAGACCATCCGCATCCCGTCCACGGTCATCGCCCTCAAGGACGGCGTGGGCAAAGTCAAGCTGAACATCGAGACCGACGAGCTGCTTACGGTCAACGGCTCCGCTACGCTTGAGACGACAATCACGAAGGCCGGCCAGCAGGTCGAGTACTTCGAGGTCCAGGTTGGCGATCAGACCGGCATTGCGCACGTGACCGTCACGGCGCAGGCCGGCTCCGACAAGTCTATCAGCCGCGTGGAGATCGACGTGTTCAATCCGAATCCGCCTGTGACGCGCATCCAGTCATTCCTGCTTGACGCAGGCAAGAACAAGGACGCTGCCGCCGAACTCTTCGGCCTGCCCGGTACGAACAGCGTGGCGGTGGAACTTTCTTCCATCCCCGCCATCGACCTGGGCCGCCGCCTGAAATATCTGATTGAGTATCCGTACGGCTGCGTCGAGCAGACGATTTCCGCCGCCTTCCCGCAACTCTATCTGAGCCAGGTGATGGAGTGCGACGAGAATACCGTCGCACGCAGCGCCCGCAACGTCACTGCTGCCATCAACCGCCTGCACAGCTTCCGTCGTCCGGACGGCTCGCTAAGTTACTGGCCGGGCAGCAGCTATTCTTCCTCTTTCGGCACCGCCTACGCCCTCCACTTCCTGCAGGAAGCTGAGAACCAGGGCTACGCCGTCCCCGCCGACCTCAAGGCCGGTCTGATCCGCTATCTGACCAGCAGCGTGGTCAGCAATAAGAAGGAAGATGACATCGTGCGCGCCTACGGTCTCTACGCCCTTGCCGCGGCCGGCAAGCCGCAGCGCAGCGCCATGAACCTGCTTCGTGAGTCCGTCAAGAAGATGCCGCGTAACGCGGTCTGGATGCTCGCGGGCGCCTTCGCTAGCGACGGCAAGAAGCAAGTGGCTACCCAGCTGACCAACGGCCTTCCTTACCTGGAGAATTCCAGCCAGTACTACTACAACTGGTACGGCAGCGAGGACCGCAATATGGCCATTGCTCTGCGCACCTCCATTCTCACCGGCCAGAAGGAGATTGCCTTCGAACTTGCTGAGAAGGTGGCGGCCCGTCTGAACGACAGCCAGCACTACATGAGCACGCAGTCCACCGCCTGGTCGCTTTACGCGATCAGCGACTATGCCCGCACCATCGCCGGCGGCGGCGTGAACGCCACGGTCAAGGGTCCGGAGAAGAGCTACAAACTCAGCACCGCCAAGGCCCTCATCCGCCAGGAAGTCGCCCTCGGCAAAGACGCCTCCGGGAAGGCCCAGCTGAACGTCTCCAATACGGGCAGCGGTACGCTGCACGCCGTGGTGGCCGTGACCGGCACGCCGAAGGCAGGGGAGGAAAAACCCAAGGCCGACGGCCTGTCCATGAAGGTCACCTTCCTCGATCCCGACGGACAGCCGATCCGCGTGGATACCCTGTCCCGCGGCCGCAACTTCAAGGCTGTCGTGACCATCACGAACACCGGTTCCGCCTACGCGAGCGATCTTGCCCTGGCCCAGAAGTTCCCGTCCGGCTGGGAGATCCAGAACGACCGCATCGGCAAGGAGAACTACTCCTACCCGGCCGGCGTGACCTATCAGGACATCCGCGACGACCGCGTCTATAGCTTCTTTGACCTCGGCGCCGGCCAGAGCGTGACCATCACCACCGGCCTCACTGCCACTTACCCGGGACGCTTCTATCTCCCGGCCGTCAGCTGCGAGGCTATGTACGATGATAAGATTTCCGCCCTCGTCCCCGGCAAGTGGACGGAGGTGAAGTAGCCAGGATACCGATTATTCTCCATGAATCACCACGGGCTCCAGATCGGGGTCCATGGTTTCTTCTGGCTCGTTGAAGGGCTCCAGAAATGGATTCCCGGTGCGCTCCTGACCGATGGTGGAGGTGGGACCGTGGCCCGGGAAGATGCGGATGTTCGGGTCCAGCAGGATAATTTTCTCCATGATGGACCGGATCTCGTCGTCATACTCGCTGTACAGGAAGTCCGTGCGGCCGATAGAGCCGGCAAAGAGGGTGTCGCCCGTGAAGAGGATGCCCGCCTCGCGCTCGAGGAAACAGACGCCGCCGGGGGTGTGGCCGGGGGTGTGGATGACCTCGAAGGTCATGCCCGCGACCGGGAGCGGCCCCTCCGCGAGCGGCTTCCAGGTAAAAGTCACGTCGGGCGGGGTGAGACCGAGGCGGTCGGCCATGTCGGCGCTGTAATCCAGCACGGCGCGGTCGGCGGGATGCAGATAGACCGGGATGCCGCCGAAGCGGTCCTGGAGCGGCTTCACGCCGAAGATGTGGTCGAAATGGGCGTGCGTGAGCAGGATGGCCTCAGGCGTGAGGTGCTCTTCTGTGAGCAGGTCTTCGAGCGTCTCGATTTCGTCGGCGCCGTAGCAGCCGGGATCGACGAGCACGCAGCGGCCGGTTTCTCGCCAGGCCACGTAGCAACGCTCCTGCAGGAGGTTACAGCCGATAGAGCGGATATTGAGCATTTCTTTGCGTCTTTTGCTTGGCAAAATTACAAAACTTATGTTAATTTTGTATGTTACACTGATCGTGGCGACATGCATATAGGAATCGCAGGAAATATCGGGAGCGGCAAGACCACGCTGACGCGCAAACTGGCCGGGTACTACGGCTGGACGCCGCGCTATGAGGCGGTGACCTACAATCCCTATCTGGAAGATTATTACAAGGATATCCCGCGCTGGTCGTACAACCTGGAGACCTATTTCCTGGCGCAGCGTTTCCAGGATCTGCTGGAGATTTCAAAGTCCGAGGACGTTATCATTCAGGATCGCACGATCCTCGAGGGCGTGGAGATTTTCGTGGCCAACAACCATGCGCTCGGCAATCTCTCGGACCGTGACTACGACACGTACATGCAGCTTTTCCACCTGATGATGTCGATGGTGGCCCCGCCCGACCTGCTGATCTACCTGCGCTGCGGGGTGCCGCATCTGGTGGAACAGATCCAGAAGCGCGGCCGCGAGTACGAGCAGAGTATGAACCTGGAGTATCTGGCGGGCCTGAACGAGCGCTATGAGAAGTGGATCGAAGCCTACAAGGATCCGCTGCTGGTGATCGACGCCGACCACCTGGACTTCGAGAACAATCCGGAGGACTTCGCCCAGATTACCGACAAGATTGACGCACAACTGTTCGGCCTATTCAAATAATTCGTACATTTGTAAGCTATAAAAGAATAGAGATATATGCATATTGCGATCGCAGGAAACATCGGCAGCGGAAAAACCACGCTCACCAAGATGCTGGCCGCCCACTACGGCTGGATTCCGAAATTCGAGTCCGTGGACTTCAATCCGTACCTGTCCGATTTTTATGAGGACATGGAGCGCTGGTCTTTCAATCTCCAGATCTACTTTTTGAACAAGCGTTTCAAGGATGTGGTGGAGATCGCGAAGACTGACGATGTCATCATCCAGGACCGCACCATCTACGAGGACGCGCGCATCTTCGCGCCCAATCTGCACGACATGGGCCTGATGAGCACCCGCGATTTCGAGAACTACACCGACCTCTTCGACCTGATGATGTCGCTGGTGGGCAATCCTGACCTGCTGATCTATCTCCGTTCCAGCATCCCCAACCTGATTTCGCAGATCCAGAAGCGCGGCCGTGAGTACGAGAAGAGCATCCGCATCGACTACCTGACCGGCTTGAATGAGAAATATGAGAACTGGATCAAGGACTACGACGGCAATCTGCTGGTCATCGATGCCGACCACATCAAGTTCGGCAACAATCCCGAGGATTTCGAGAAGGTGACCGACATGATCGACGCGCAGCTCTACGGCCTCTTCGCGCCGAAACCCTCCCAGTTCGGGGAGTAACCAGAATTCACAATACTAAAACCGTAATAGCAAATGGAAAAGAAAAAAATCAACATGGTGGCAGTCATCACGATGTTCTTCCTCTTCGCGATGATTGCTTTCGTCACCAACATGGCCGCACCTGTCGGCAACATCTGGACCATGGACGATGCTGTTGGCAATAATCCTGCACTCGGCTTCATGGGCAACTTCATGAACTTCTTCGCCTACCTCTTCATGGGTATCCCCGCTGGCAACATGCTGACCAAGGTGGGCTACAAGAAGACCGCGCTGATCGCGATCGTCGTGGGTATCGTCGGCCTGCTTATCCAGTTCGCCTCCGGCTTCAGCGCCGGTATCCTCGGCTTCAGCATCTACCTCCTGGGCGCGTTCGTCTGCGGCCTCTGCGTGTGCATGCTGAATACGGTCGTCAACCCGATGCTGAACCTTATCGGCGGCGGCGGAGCCAAGGGTAACCAGCTCCTCCAGCTCGGCGGCGCCTGCAACTCTTTCGCCGGCACGATCGCCCCGATCATGGTCGGTGCCTATGTCGGTGCCATCACCAAGAACACGAAGATTACGGAGGTCAGCCCGATGCTGTTCGGCGCCATCGCCATCTTCGTCGTCGCTTTCATCGTCATTTATTTTGCCAAGATTGATGAGCCGCACCAGCACAAGAATGAAGCTGCTGCCGCGAAGAGCGAGCACAGCCCCTGGAATTTCCGCCACTTCGTGCTGGGCGCCATCGCCATCTTCTGCTATGTGGGTATGGAAGTCGGTATCCCGAACACCTTCGGCAACTTCCTGGGCAAGGAGGTGAATTTCAACCTGTTCGATCCTGCCAATTCCGCCAATGCCGCTGCCATCATCGGCGGTATGACCGGTCTCTACTGGCTGTTGATGCTGGTCGGCCGTCTGACCTCCGGCTTCATCAGCGGAAAGGTCTCCAGCCGCACCCAGCTGCTCATCGTTTCCTGCACGGGCATCGTGCTGGTGCTCGTCTCCATGATCGTTCCTGCCACGACCGGTGTTTCCATGGTCGGTTTCAGCAACGGTTCGTTCGCCATCAACAATGTGCCGCTCTTCACGGTGTTCCTCGTACTGATGGGTCTTTGCACCTCCATCATGTGGGGCTGCATCTTCAACCTGGCCACCGAGGGTCTGGGTAAATATACGGAGAAGGCTTCCGGTATCTTTATGATGATGGTTGTCGGTGGCGGTATCCTCCCGCTGATCCAGAACTCCATCGTGAGCAATACCATTGCTTCGCTGCGTATCAGCTACGTGATTGTCATCGCCGTGCTCGCATACATGGTTTTCTATGCGCTCATCGGCAGCAAGAACGTGAACAAGGACATCCCCGTGGACTAAACGATAAAACGAGCGTATTATGGCAAGACAATTTGTAGTCGGTGTTGACATCGGAGGCCAGACCTCCAAGATCGGCGTCGTGGACGCCCGCGGCGACGTGTTGGCGCAGAGCGTGATCCGTACGGACACCTTCGGCGAGAATGCAAACGCCTATATCGATGCCCTGGCCGAGGCCGTGAAGGCCTGCGTTTCTGCGGCCGACAAGAGCATGGAGGATATCCGTGGCATCGGTGTCGGTGCGCCGAACGGCAATTATTATACGGGAGAGGTGGCATTCGCCCCCAATCTCGCCTGGGCGGCCAAAGAGGCCGTTCCCCTCGCAAAGAAGCTTTCCGACGCCTGCGGCGTCCCCGTGTCCCTGACCAACGACGCCAACGCGGCGGCGGTGGGCGAGATGGCCTACGGTGCTGCGCGCGGCATGAAGAATTTCATTATGATCACCCTCGGAACCGGCGTCGGCAGCGGCATCGTGGTGGACGGCAAGGTCCTCTACGGTCATGACGGCTTCGCCGGCGAGCTGGGCCACACCTGCGTCGTCCGCAACAATGGCCGCATGTGCGGTTGCGGTAAGACCGGCTGTCTCGAGGCCTATTGCTCCGCGATGGGTATCGCCCGCACGGCGCGCGAATGGCTGGAGGCCTCCGGCCAGCCGACCCCGCTTCGCGAGCTGCAGAACATCACCTCCAAGGATATCTTCGACGCGGCCAAGCAGGGCGACAACTTCTCGCTCCGCCTGTTCGACTATACGGGTACGCTGCTCGGTCAGAGCTTTGCGGACTTCGTGGCGTTCAGCGCTCCGGAGGCCATCGTGCTCTTCGGCGGTCTGGCCCGCGCCAAGGAGTTCCTCTACGAGCCGATGAAGCGCGCGATGGAGGACAACCTGCTCAAGATCTGGAAGGGCAAGGTGAAGATTGTCTTCTCCGAGCTCAAGGAGTCCGACGCCGCCATCCTCGGCGCCTCCGCCCTGGCTTGGGAGTTATAAGAGATTAGTTAACAACCTATAAAATGAAAGCAAACAAGTTTTTTGCAGTCCTGCTGATGGGACTTGCGGTGGTGGCTTGCACGAGCAAGTCCGGGGAGCAGCTCCCCAAAGAATTCCAGCCTTCCAAGGCGCAGGTGGACTCCGTGAGCTACCTGCTCGGTATCAACTTCGGTTCTTTCCTGAAGGGATATGATTTCGGTTCCGACCTCAACTACGGCGAGATCGTCAAAGGTATGAAGGATTTCGTGAACGCGAAGGGCAATGTTCAGGATCCTGATTTCCTGACCCAGTTCAAGATCGACCCGAACAAGATGAACGACCTGTTCAACAGCTACCTGGAGAAGCGCAGCAGCGGTGTCTCCATGATGAACAAGCAGAAGGCCGAGAAGTTCCTCGAGGCCAACGCCAAGAAGGACGGCGTCGTCACGACTGAGTCCGGTCTGCAGTACAAGATCATCGAGGCTGGCAACGACGTGAAGCCGGGTCCGCAGGACACCGTGTGGGTGCGCTACAAGGGCTCCCTCATCGACGGTACCGTGTTCGACCAGGTGGCCGAGGATGCCGATCCGATTCGCCTGACGCTCAATCATGTCGTCCCCGGCTGGACCGAGGGCCTGCAGCTCATCGGCGAGGGCGGTAAGATCGACCTCTTCCTCCCGGCCGATCTCGGTTATGGCGAGCAGGGCAACCAGGGTATCCCGGGCAACGCCGCGCTGATCTTCAATGTCGAGCTGACCAAGGTTGACCCGTACGTGGAGAAGGAGAACTAATATATCCCGATAAATGAAGAACGCCGTCCTTTGGGGCGGCGTTCTTATTTTTATTCTTCTTCGTAGAGGAGCTCTTCCTCTTCCTTGTCTTCATCCTCCTCATCCTCGTCCTCTTCATCTTCGAAATCTTCGTCATCCTCGTCGTCGTCCTCTCCGCCGCGGGCTTCGCCAGGCAGGTGCCGCCGCTCTTCGGGAAGGTCCTCGAAGGCGACGTAACCGTTTTCGAACTCCAGGGGAATGGGGCCCTTGGTCTCGACGATGCGCGGCGTGGCCGTGACTTCGGTGGTCTCGCCCTCCAGGGTGATGATCACGTTTTTCTTGGACGCGATGTCGTAGAAATACACAAAGCTGGCCACCCCGGCCTTGATGGTGTCGGCTATGGTCACGTTGTCCACGGCTCCGTAGCCGATGTCCATGAGCGCGTAGCGCGCCACGACTTCTCCTTCGGCGCCGAGCGCCTTGAAGAGAATGGGCTGGTCCATCGGGAACTCGAGGTCCGCGCGGAGCTGCTTATGGAACGTGTACAGCGAATTGTCGCCATTCACGACATAGACCCGGTAAAATCCTTTGATACCGGACAGGGTGACTCTGTATCTGTAATTCATATTGCGAAGATACGAATTATTCACTAATTTTGATTCGCCAATGGCAGCAAAAGACACATATAAAAGCATCGGGGCGCCGAGCGAAGGGCTTTTCAAGGACAACGGGAGCCGCTTCATCGCGCGCGCCTATCCGGTCGAGAGCGAGGCGGAGATCAAGGAGATCGTCTCCGCGCTCAAGAAGGAATATCACGATGCGCGTCATCACTGCTACGCCTACCGGCTCGGCCTGGACGGCGAGCCCTGGCGGGCGAACGACGACGGCGAGCCTTCCGGCTCCGCCGGACGGCCCATCCTCGGGCAGATCGATTCTGCCGGACTGAGCGACATCCTCGTGGTCGTGATCCGCTATTTCGGCGGCATCAAACTCGGTATCCCCGGCCTGATCCGCGCCTACAAGACCTCCACGGCGGATGCCCTCTCGGCTGCGCAGGTGGTCGAAAAGGTGGCTGGCCGCTGGTATACCCTGCATTTCCCGTACGGGGATCTTCCTGCCGTGATGAAACTCGTCAAGGACATGGATCTGCCGCAGCGGGGACAGTCGTTTCTCGCGGACTGCAGCCTCGAAGTTCGCGTGCGCGCGACGCTTGAGCGCGACTTTTTGGAAAGGATGGAAAAAATAGGTATCTTTATAGGCTAAATTTTGTATTACCTCGAATTATGGGCAAAAAACATGTCTTCAATGCCGGGCCTTGCCTGCTTCCGCAGGTGGCCATCGACAACACCATCGAAGCCCTCAAGGACTTCAAAGGGACCGGGGTGTCCCTGCTTTCCATTTCCCACCGCACCAAGGGCTGGGATGAAGTGATGGACGAGTGCCGTGCGCTCTGGAAGGAGATTCTCGGCATTCCTGAAGGTTACGAAGTCGTCTTCCTGGGCGGCGGCGCCAGCCTCCAGTTCCTCTACGTTGCGATGAACTATCTGGAGCACAAAGCCGGCTACCTCGAGACGGGTGTCTGGGCCAAGAAGGCCCTCAAGGAGGCCCAGGGTCTGGGTAACGCCGTTGCCTTGGCCAGCTCCGCTGACAAGAATTACTGCTATATCCCGAAGGGTTACGAGATCCCGAAGGATCTGGATTATTTCCATATTACGACCAACAACACGATCTACGGTACGGAGATCCGCCAGGACCTCGACTGCCCCGTCCCCCTCATCGCTGATATGTCTTCCGACATTCTCAGCCGCCGCGTGGACGTGAGCAAGTACGCGATGATCTACGGTGGCGCACAGAAGAACGCAGGCCCTGCCGGCGTGGCTTTCGCCATCATCAAGACCGACACCCTCGGCAAGGTGAGCCGCTATCTCCCGACGATGCTCGACTACCGCACGCACATCGACAAGCTCTCGATGTTCAACACCCCGCCGGTCTTCGCCATCTTCGTGATGAACGAGACCCTGAAGTGGCTCAAGAGCATCGGCGGCATCGACGCCATTCACGCCATCGACGTCAAGAAGGCCGAGGCGCTTTATGCCGAGATCGACCGCAACGGCCTCTTCACCGGCACCGCCGCCAAGGAGGATCGTTCCATCATGAACGTCTGCTTTGTGATGTCCCCGGGTCATGAGGACCTGCAGGACGAGTTCATGAAGTTTGCCACCGAGCGCGACATCGTGGGCATCAAGGGCCACCGCTCCGTCGGCGGCTTCCGCGCCTCGCTCTACAACGCCAGCACCCAGGAGGACGTCGAAGCCCTCGTCTCTGCCATGCAGGAATTCGAAAAGATTCGTGGCTAGCCTTATGAAAGTTCTCGTTGCCACCCAGAAGCCTTTCGCGGCCGCAGCGGTCGCAGGCATTCGTCAGATTGTTGAGGAGGCGGGCTATGAGCTCGCGCTGCTCGAGAAATATGCCGACCAGGCCGACCTGGTCGCGGCCGTCGCCGACGCCGACGCGCTGATCGTCCGTTCGGACAAGGTCACCGCTGAGGTCGTCGCCGCCGCGCCGAAGCTCAAGATCGTCGTGCGCGCCGGCGCCGGCTTCGACAACCTCGACCTCCCTGCCTGCACGGCGAAGGGAATCGTGGCGATGAACACGCCGGGCCAGAACGCCAACGCCGTGGCCGAGCTGGCCATTGCGCTGATGATCTTCATGGCCCGTACGCAGTTCACGCCGGCCACGGGCTCGGAAGTCCAGGGCAAGACCCTTGGTATCCAGGCCTTCGGCGCTGTCGGACGCCTGGTCGGTGCCAAAGCGGCTGCCCTCGGCATGAAGGTCAAGGCCCTCGATCCGTTCCTGACCCCGGACCAGATCCGCGCCGGCGGTGCCGAGCCCGTCGATACCCTCGATGCGCTCTATTCCGGCAGCGACTACGTCTCCCTGCACATCCCTGCGACGCCGCAGACCATCGGCAGCATCGGGTACGACCTGATCACCAAGATGCCGAAGGGTGCGACCCTCGTCAACACCGCCCGCAAGGAGGTTATCGACGAGGCGGGCCTGGAGAAGGCCCTCGCCGAGCGCCCGGACCTCAAGTACGTCGCCGACGTGGCCCCCGACAACCTCGCCGCCCTGCAGGAGCAGTTCGGCCTGCGCGTCTTTGCCACGCCCAAGAAGATGGGCGCCCAGACCGCCGAGGCTAACCTGAACGCCGGCCTCGCCGCCGCCCGCCAGATTGTCGCCTTCTTCAAGGACGGCTGCACGAAGTTCCAGCTGAACAAATAATCTGTCATCCCCGACCTGATCGGGGATCTCCTCCCATACGTCATTCGCCGGTTCCGACCGGCGAATGACGTTTCAGAAAACGGCCTGGTTTTGTTACAGAATCGTGTTTTTGCGATTCTGTAACTGTTTCACCCCGGATTCTGTTCCCGATTTGCCCTGTTCCCGGTGAGCTCGGAAAACGGCGGGGACGGGGGTAAATCTGGCGTTTACTATTTGGTAATGTGATAAATAATTGTTACCTTCGAATATAGTTTTTGTGTTAAAATGGTACGAGTCAAACCTTTTGCCGCCCTGCGGCCCCCGAAAGGCATCGTGACGGAAGTCGCGGCGCCGCCCTATGACGTTCTGAATTCCGAAGAGGCCCGGAAAGTGGCCGGGGAGAAGTCACTGTTGCATATCACCAAGCCCGAGATCGACTTCACGCCGATCGCCGGGGAGCACGAGCAGCGCACCTACGACCGCGCCGTTGAAAATTTCCAGGCCTGGCAGAAGAAGGGCTGGCTGGTCCGCGAAGACAAGGAGAAGTATTACGTCTATGCCCAGACGATGGGCAGCCGCACGCAGTACGGCATCGTGCTTTGCGCCCATACGGACGACTACGCCCAGGGAATCATCAAGAAGCACGAGCTGACCCGTAAGGACAAGGAAGACGACCGTATGATTCACGTGCGCATCCAGAACGCGAATATCGAGCCCGTCTTCTTCGCCTTCAAGGACAACGCTGAGCTCGGTGAGATCATCGCGAAGACCGCCGCCGGAGCCCCGGAATACAAATTCATCGACGAGAACAACTTCACGCACACCTTCTGGGTGATCGATGACGATGCGGTAAACGCCCGCATCACGGAGATCTTCACCAAGGACGTGGACGCCTTCTACGTGGCCGACGGCCACCACCGCACGGCTGCGGCCGCCCGCGTGGGCGCGGAAAAGAAGGCGCAGAACCCGAAGCACACGGGCAATGAGGAGTACAACTACTTCATGGCCGTCTGCTTCCCGGAGAGCCAGCTCGCCATCATCGACTACAACCGCGTGGTCAAGGACCTGAACGGCCTGAGCCCGAAGGAATTCTTCAAAGCCCTCGAAGAGGACTTCGTCGTCGAATGCAAGTGCGATTGCACGAAGGACGGCGGTGAGTGCAAGTGCGAATATCCTTGCCACTGCAACTGCTCCGAGATTTATCATCCGTCCGGCCTGCACAACTTCTCGATGTACTTCGAGGGCGTCTGGTACAGCCTCACGGCGAAGCCGGGCCGCTACAACGACGCCGACCCGATCGGTGTGCTGGATGTCACCATCCTCTCCAACCTGGTGCTGGACAAGATCCTTGGCATCAAGGACCTTCGCACCTCCGACCGCATTGACTTCGTCGGCGGTATCCGCGGCCTGGGTGAACTGTCCCGCCGCGTCGATTCCGGCGAAATGAAGGTTGCTTTCGCGCTCTACCCGGTCAGCATGCAGCAGCTCATCAATATTGCCGACACCGGCAATATCATGCCGCCCAAGACCACGTGGTTCGAGCCCAAGCTCCGCAGCGGCCTGGCCATTCACAGTTTGGACTAGAGCCGTTTATCAAACAAAAAGGGATGCATCGTCTGATGCATCCCTTTTTCAGTTTATTGGACATCTACTAGAGTCCCCAGTCGGAAGCTTTGAAGCTGGTCTTGGGGGCGTTGGGCACGTTGGGGAAGTAGGAGAAACCGGTGATCTTTTCCAATTCGGCAACGGTCATCATTTCCGTAGCGGTGACGGCCTGGCCCTTGTGGTCGTTGGTGTGGGTACGCACAAAAGCGGCGCACTTGAGATCATCGGCCGAAACGTCCTTCACGCTCTTGCCGGAGTTGCCGGCCTTGGTGCGAAGAAGGGCATAGTAGAACATAGTGGGCTGGGAGACGTCTCCCTCTCGGCCACCGTATGAGATCTTCTTGGCCTTGGCTTCCTTGCCGTAAGCATCCTTATAGTCCTTGAAGTAGCAGCCAATGACCACATACAGGGTGTCTTTACATTCCTGGCCCTCCACAAATCCTTCCAGAATATTCCAGCCGCCGTTTCCGGTGTTGAAACCACTGCTGAGCTGAGGGGCGATATTGGTGTGGTAGAACACCTGCTGGTTGGTGGCTTTGCTTACGCGACGCTCGGCCGACCCTAGCAGATGGCCACGGTTGCAGCCGCTGGAAGGTCCGGCATTGGCGCCTTCCCGATTGTACTGAATCTCCTTGGGGATTTTGGGATCCCAAGTGTAGGCATCGGTACGAGAAGTGTTTGCCGTGGAGTACATAGGGTGACGGGGAGCAGCTACCCAGTAAGCTACATGGTCTTCTGCACTGTAGCAGACGGTATAGTTACGGGCCTTTCCCGTGGGACCGTTAACATCCGGGCAGATATGCCAGGCGTAGTACTGATTGGCATCCTCCTCATTGACCATATAGTCGCCGTTGGACTTGATCTTCATTACCGGGAGTTCGGCCCAGCCGGGCTGGTTGCCGGCAGGCGTGGGCTGAGGCTGGGTCTGCTCCAGCGTCTGGAACGAAGTAACGGCACCGGAGAACGTCTGGATTTTATCCTTGTCATACAGGATTACATAAGCCCTGTAATAATAGGTCTTATTGTCTCCCAGGTTGTCAATGGTGGCCGAGAAACTGGTCTGACCCAGGTTCCAGTCTGCCTGCTGGGTGTGTCCAAGTTCAGTGGCCGACTCTCCCCACTCGAAACCCACTTCACGGACCAGGCCCACAGCATTGCTGAAAGAGGCGTTGAGCGTGGCGGAAGAGACGGTTATCTGAGTGGCTGCTCCGGTAGATACCGTAACGGACAGTTCCTTCTGGTCTTTCCCGCAGGAAAGCAGGCTGGCCACGAAGGCAAGGAGGATGAGCATCTTTTTCATATTAGTAACGGTTGAGGGGACGGCCGGCGGTCATCATATGCACCTTGCGCTTGACCTCTTCCAGAACCTGCTGGTGAGCGGCGAGCTCGGCGGTCTGGGCCTCGGTGGGTTCCTTGGCGGTGAGGGCGGCAAAATGCTCGTTGGACGAAGCCAGGACGGCATCAATGAGCTCTACGATGGCCAGCATATCCTTCTGCTCGAAGCCGCGGGAAGTGATGGCCGGCGTGCCAATGCGGAGACCGCTGGTGGCAAACGGGCTGCGGCTGTCGAAGGGCACCATATTCTTATTGACGGTGATATCGGCCCTTACGAGCTCCTTCTCTGCCACACGGCCCGTCAGATCCGGGAACTTGGTGCGGAGGTCAATGAGCATAAGGTGGTTGTCCGTACCACCGGAAATGATCTTGTAGTCTTTGTCAATGAAGGCCTGGCACATAGTGGCGGCATTGGCCACTACCTGCTTCTGGTACTCCACATATTCCGGCTGGGAGGCCTCGAAGAAGGCCACGGCCTTGGCGGCAATCACGTGCTCCAGCGGACCGCCCTGGATGCCGGGGAAGACGCTGCCGTTGAGGATGGCGCTCATCTTCTTGATCTCTCCCTTGGGAGTGGTGAGACCCCAGGGATTGTCAAAGTCCTTACCCATAAGGATGATACCGCCGCGCGGTCCGCGCAGGGTCTTGTGGGTGGTGGAAGTAACGATGTGGGCGTATTTGACGGGGTTCTTGAGGAGACCGGCGGCAATGAGACCGGCGGTATGGGCCATATCAATCCAGAGGATGGCACCCACCTTGTCTGCGATGGCGCGCATACGCTCATAGTCCCACTCACGGGAATAGGCCGATGCACCGCCGATGATGAGCTTGGGCTTGCACTCGAGGGCCTTGCGCTCCATCTCGTCGTAGTCTACGCGACCGGTTTCCGGATTGAGGCCGTATGCCACGGGGTTGTAAAGCAGACCGCTGGCATTCACGGGAGAACCGTGGGTAAGGTGACCGCCCATAGAGAGGTCCAGACCCATAAAGGTGTCTCCGGGCTTGAGGATGGCCATGGTTACGGCCATATTGGCCTGGGCGCCGGAGTGCGGCTGCACGTTGGCATACTCTGCATCAAAGAGGGCGCAGAGGCGGTCGATGGCCAGCTGCTCAATCTGGTCCACTACCTCGCAACCGCCGTAATAGCGCTTGCCGGGATAACCTTCTGCATACTTGTTGGTGCAGACGGAACCCATGGCGGCGAGAACCTGGTCAGAAACATAGTTTTCGGAGGCAATCAGCTCCAAACCGGAAGACTGGCGCTCCTGCTCCTTCTTGATGAGGTCAAATACTTGAAGATCGTTTTTCATGAATAGTATATAATACTTTATGTTACTTTGAATCCCTTACTTAAATGGATTCACAAATATACGCTTTTTTGTTGGAAAAGCCTTACCTTTGCAGACGCATGTCACGCTTTCTGGTGAAATATAGAAAAGGGATCTTTGCCCTGATGACCATCCTGGTGATGGCCAGCGTGCTCCTTATCCCCAGACTCAATATCATCACGGATATGACCAAGTTCCTTCCGGACAGTTACCTGATGAAGCAGGGACTGGACGTGATGGAACAGGAACTGCCCACCTTACAGGGCCGAATGCAGGAATTCGGCGCCCTGTTTGCCGACGGCAACGACCTGATGCCCTCCGAGCTGCCCCGCATCCTGGCCATTGGCGTGGCTATGCTGTTTGCGGTGCTGCTGGTGATGTGCTCTTCCGTGATGGAAGTGGTGCTGTTCCTGGTTACCACCGGTTTTGCCGTGGCCCTCAATATGGGCACCAACGCCCTCATGCCCGGCGTGTCCATGGTAACCAACATGCTTACTCCGGTGCTGCAGATGGTACTGTCTATGGACTACTGCATCATCCTGATGAACCGCTACCGGCAGGAAAAAGCCCTGGGCAAAGACAAGGAAGCCGCTATGGAAGGGGCCATCAGCGGAGCGGCATCGTCCATTCTGAGCAGCGCCTTCACCACCATCGTGAGCCTGCTGATGCTCTGCTTCATCAAGATCAAGATTGGCGGCGATTTGGGAATCGCGCTCTCCAAAGGCGTCACCTTCTCCCTCATCTGCAACTTCACCGTCCTTCCTTTCCTCATCATTGCCGGAGACCGGGCGGTGGAAGCCACCAGAAAGAAGATCCCCCGGCTGCCCTTCGGCCCTATTGCCCGCTTTCAGCATAAGTTCCGTTATCTCCTGCTGGTGCTCTTCATTGCCATCTTTGCCGGCTTTGCCTATTTGAAAAACAGAACGGTGCTTTCCTTTGCACCCAACTGGAACAGCACGGTCCTGAATGAGAAAGACGCCACCAGCAACGCTACCCTGCTGCTTTATTCCAATACGGACGAAGACGCCATCACGGCGCTGATGGATACGCTGACTACCGTTCCGGGCATTACCCGTACCTTGAGTTATCCGTCGCTGGTGCTGAGGCCCCGGACGGCGGACCAGATGCGGGAACTCTTTGCCGAATTCGCCCCCGAGGATGCCGGCGCCCTGCCCGAGGAAATGCTCTCCCTGGTGTACTACGCCCGCTTCCATCCCCAGCGCAGCGAGAGGATGAGTTTCCAGGAGATGATGGATCTGGTGGAAGACCTTTCGGCCCAGGGACTGGTCCCGGAAGGCTTTGACCCCAAGGTCCTGTTCCCGGAACCGGAGCCCGAACCCGAACCCGAACCGGCCATTGAGCCGGAGCCAGAACCCGTTCCCGTAAAAGAAGATACGTTAAAAGTAAAGGCCGATACTACCGTTTTGGTCAAGGCCCCGGACACCCTGGCCCGAATCATCCCGGTTGACACGGTTGCCGTGACCCCCGAACCCGAACCCGACGGAGTCCTCACCTATGAGCAACTCACTGCGCCCCGTACGGCAGCGGAGATGGCCGCCTTCTTGGATTTGAACGCCAGCCAGGTTTCTACGCTGTACCGTCTGGCCGGCAAGCGCGGCAAAACCATGTCGGCCGCCGAGATGCTTACATATGTGCGGGAAAAGATTCTCCCCAACCGCCGCTACGCCGCCTTCATTCCCAAGGATGCCAAGGCGCAGATGGAGGAGATGGGGCCCAAGGTAGATTCCATCCTGGCCGCCGGGCCGCGCTTGGCCGCCAAGCTTGACACCGTTGCCCTAGCCCCCGTGGAGGCAGTTCCGGTGCAGGCCGATACGGTTGACGCAGTGCCGGTCGTTGCCCAGCCGGTTACCATCGCAGAGCCCGAACCCGTCGTCGAGGAAGAAGTTCCGCCCACTCCTATGGAGATTCTGGCCGAGATGGCTTTCTCTTCCGTGAAATACTCTTCGGCCCGGGTCTATGGAGCCCTTTCGGCCGCCGGCATTTCCGTTTCCAAAGATCAGCTGGACCTGCTATTCCTCTACTCCGGTGCCCAGAAGGGCTTTGACCCCACCTGGAAGATGTCTCCCGGCGAACTGCTGGACTTTGTAGCCGATACGCTCCTGGCCAATCCCACTTTAAGTGCCTTTGTGCCGGACAGCTCCCGCACCCTCATTACGGAAGCCCGCGAAGAGCTTCTGCTGGGTCTGGGCCAGCTCAAGGGCCAGAACTTCTCCGGCGCCATAGCCCTCAACAACCTCCCGGTAGAGAGTGAGAGCACTTCCGTAATGATAGACCGGAGCAGAAAACTGGCCGACGAAAGCCTCCAGGGCCCTCACTACTGGATCAGCGAGGCCGAAATGTACAGAGAGCTCCAGGAAGGCTTCCCTTCCGAGCTCCTGCTCCTGACCGTCCTCACTGTGCTGTCCATCTTCCTGATCGTAGCCTTCAACTTCCGCTCGGTGCTCATTCCCATTCCGTTGGTGATGACCATTATGGCGGGCGTGTATGTAAACATCTGGGCCAGCGGCCTGGGCGGCAATACTATGTATTACCTGTCGTACCTCATCATCCAGGGTATCCTGATGGGAGCTACCATTGACTATACCATCCTCTTTACGCACTATTATCTGGAGTACCGGCAGAAGGCCGATATCTCTTCGGCCCTCTCCAAGGCCTACCAGGACTCTTCGCACTCCATCCTTACCTCCGGGCTCATCCTCACCATCGTTCCTTTTGTGATGCACGTGGTTATGAAGGATCCTATGATTTCCGCCATCCTCAGAAGCCTGTCCATAGGCGCTTTTGCGGTGCTCATCCTCATCCTCTTCGTACTGCCCGGCGTACTGGCCACCCTGGACCCGCTAATGAAAAAACGCAATGACCGATCGAAAACTGCTTAATATAGAACTGGGCCGGATTTCGGCCGATGAGTACCGTTCCGTGCGCCCCTCCAGCGGGGTGGTGCTGGTGCTGGACAACATCCGCAGCGCGCACAATGTGGGCAGCGCTTTCCGCACGGCCGATGCCTTTGGCGTGGACAAGGTCTACCTGGGCGGCATCTGCCCGGTTCCCCCGTCCCCGGAGCTTCGCAAAGTTGCCCTGGGGGCCGAAGAAGTGGTCCCCTTCGAGCACGTACAGGACGTTGTGGCTTTGGTGAACAGTTTAAAGGCCGAAGGCTATACGGTCGTGGCGGTAGAACAGACCGTGCACTCCGTGAAGCTGGATGCCTTCCGGCGGGACCCTTCGGCCCGCTATGCCCTGGTCTTTGGCAACGAGGTAGACGGCGTCCAGCAGGCCGTAGTAGACGCCTGCGACTTTGCCCTGGAGATTCCTCAGCAGGGCACCAAACACTCCCTCAACGTCTCCGTTTCCGTAGGCGTTGTTCTTTGGGGTATTCGCTAATTAGTACTCGACTTTATTCAGGAATAGAGCATTCCCAGGAACGGATTCCCCGGCATCTCCGCGGGTGCCGCTCTTGATGAGTTCCGCCACCCACTCCGGATCGTGTTTACCACGTCCCACTTCTATAAGTGTCCCCACCGTAGCCCGGACCATATTCCGTAAGAACCGGTCTGCCGCAATCCGGAAATACCAATAGCTCGAGGCCCCCGCACAATCTTTTTGTCTGAGGGGGCTCTGCCCCCTATTATCCCCCGCGGCCTCCGGCCGGGCGCTCTGCAGAGCGCCTTCATCAGCCATCACCTGAAGATGGGACGGAATATACGGGGCCCAGAAGGCTTCGTAGACGGTGCAGATGGAGGTTTTGTTGTCAGTTCCGGTTTTTTCAAAGCACGAAAAGTCGTGGGTTCCCAGGAGGAACTGACAGGCTTTGTTCATAGCGTCAAAGTCCAGTCCGGGGTAGCCGCACTGCCAGGAATAGGCCCTCACGAAGGGGTCTTTTTGCCGGTGGATGAAGTAGGTATACTCGCGGCGTTTGGCACTGAAACGGGCGTGTAAATCATCGGCCACCGGAGAGACCGAATGAACGGCCACGCCGTGGGGCAAAATGGCATTTAATTTGTAGTTAAAGTCGGATGCCTCAAACGGCAAAATACCGTCCCAATCAAAGTGAGCTACGTAGTGGTAAGCATTGACGGCGGTATCCGTTCGGCCAGCACCGGTTACGGGGACCGGGCGGCCCAGCAGCCGGGAAAGAGCACTTTCCAGACACTGCTGTACGGAGGGCGCTGAGGGCTGGATTTGCCAGCCGCAGAAAGCCGAACCGTCATAAGAGAGGCAAAGGAAATAACGCATATGCAAAATTAACAAATTATATGGAATCTGTTAACATCAGAGAATTAAACGAGCGCATCCAGAAGGAGAGCTCCTTTGTGGATCTCCTGACCCTGGAAATGGGAAAAGTGATTGTGGGCCAGAAGCAGCTGGTAGATAACCTTCTCATTGGTCTTCTCAGTGGCGGCCACATCCTGCTGGAAGGCGTTCCCGGTCTGGCCAAGACCCTGGCCATCAATACCCTGTCACAAGCCGTAGACGCCCAGTTCAGCCGTATTCAGTTTACCCCGGACCTCCTGCCTGCAGACGTTGTAGGTACCTTAGTTTACTCCCAGAAGAAAGAAACCTTTGAGGTACACAAGGGCCCCATCTTCGCCAACTTCGTATTGGCCGATGAAATCAACCGTTCCCCGGCAAAGGTACAGAGTGCCCTGCTGGAAGCCATGCAGGAGCACCAGGTTACCATTGGTGATAACACCTACAAGCTGCCGGAGCCGTTCCTGGTAATGGCCACCCAGAACCCCATTGAGCAGGAGGGTACCTATCCCCTACCGGAAGCCCAGGTGGACCGTTTCATGCTCAAGGTAGTGGTCTCCTACCCCAAGAAAGACGAGGAGCGCCAGATTATCCGCATGAACAACACCGGAGAGTTCCCCAAGGCCCAGGCCGTGGTCAAACCCGAAGACATCATCCGTGCCCGCAACGTGGTGCGTGACGTCTACATGGACGAAAAGATTGAGCGTTACATCGTGGATATTGTGAACGCCACCCGTACTCCCGCAGAGTATGGCCTCCCGGAACTGAAGAACTTCATTTCCTACGGCGGTTCCCCTCGTGCCAGTATTTCCCTGGCCATGGCTGCCAAGGCCTATGCCTTCATCAAGCGCCGCGGCTATGTGATTCCGGAAGACGTCCGCGCCGTGTGCAACGAGGTCCTGCGTCACCGTATCGGCCTTACCTATGAGGCCGAAGCCGAGAACGTAACCCCCGAGCAGATTATCGAAAAGATCATTAACGCCGTCATTGTTCCGTAATCCGGAGCGAAGCGACCCAGGGGGTCTGGGGGGTTAGCCCCACAGTATGTTTAAACAAATTAGGTCATTTTGAAAAAATGACTCCGGAAGAACTCATAAAGAAGGTTCGGAAAATTGAGATCCGCACCAAGGCGCTGAGCCACCAGGTCTTTGCCGGAGAATACCACTCCGCGTTCAAGGGCCGCGGTATGGCTTTCAGCGAGGTGCGCGAGTACCAATGGGGAGACGACGTCCGCAACATGGACTGGAACGTAACGGCCCGTATGAGCGCCCCGTACGTGAAGGTCTTTGAGGAAGAGCGTGAACTCACCGTGGTACTGCTGGTGGACATTTCCCGTTCCGGTCTGTTTGGAACGGCCGTCAAGACCAAGCGAGAGCAAATTGCAGAAATTGCCGCCACGCTGGCCTTCAGCGCCATCCTCAACAACGACAAGGTGGGCTGCATCCTGTTCAGCGACCACGTGGAGAAGTTCATCCCGCCGGCCAAGGGCCGCACCCACTTCCTGCACATAGTCCGCGAGATTCTGGAGTACCAGCCCCAGTCCAACGGAACCGACGTAGGAGAAGCCCTCCGCTACCTCACGGGCGCCATCAAGAAAAAGTGCACCGCCTTTATCCTCAGCGATATGCTGGACGTTCAGGCCGATGGCACCCCGCGTTACGAGGAAGCCCTGAAGGTAGCCGCCAACCGGCACGACGTGTCCGTCATCCGCATCAGCGACCCTCGCGAGAAGAGCCTTCCCAACGTGGGCCTGGTCCACGCCAAAGATGCAGAGACCGGCGCCTCCCGCTGGATCAACACCGCCTCCGGCAGCGTCCGCAGCGCCTATGAGAACTGGTTCCGCACCAGCACCCAGGCCGCCGACCGCCTGATGCTCCGTTACCACGTGGACCACGTAGACATTTCCACCAACGAGGATTATGTCCGCGGTCTGCTGTCCTTATTCCACAGAAGATGAAGTTGAAACT